>Ga0256842_1000072_pt1 | contig 73968 bp, 74 predicted proteins | sample 4559240metaG_FD_185973 | JGI IMG/M metagenome (GOLD analysis project Ga0256842, IMG submission 185973) | Hydrothermal vent microbial communities from Guaymas Basin, Mexico - 4559-240 | ecosystem: Environmental > Aquatic > Marine > Hydrothermal vents | place: Mexico: Guaymas Basin | collected... | reverse complement strand
TCCATCTTATCAAATCTGTCATCCATCTTATCAAATCTGCCGTCTATCTTATCAAATTTTCCCGAAAACTCTACATACATTTTCTCCATCATATTGAAAAGCTTATCGAATCTGTTATCCATAATTCCTCCTAAAATGTTTATACTGATATTCTACCATACATTTACTTTATAGCATACCCAAAAATCTTTTTCCACAATTACAGAATATCACTAAATCCAAAAACACGCAAGAACAAATTTTCTTTTATCAAACATCTATTCTTTTTGAAGTAAAAAAAATAGCTTATAAAAAGCTATTTCTCTCTTCTGTTATATAAGATCTCTATCAACAATTTGGTTTACAACGAAAGATGCTACATCTTCTGCAAAACTACCTCTTCCAAAACCAGCATCAAATCCCAATTCTTTTGCTAACTCGTGTCCAATTCTTGGTCCACCACAAATTAAAATAAATTTATCTCTAACGCCTTCAGCTTCCACCAATTCAATAAAATTAGTTAAATTTTTAATATGAACTTCTTTCTGAGTTACAATTTGAGAAATAATTATTGCATCTACATTTTCCTCAATTGCTTTTGCAAGTAAAACTTCATTTGGTACTTGTGCACCCATATTTATTGTCTCAACTTTTTTATATCTTTCAAGTCCGTAATGCCCTGCATAACCTTTCATATTCATTATTGCATCAATACCAACAGTATGCGCGTCAGTACCTGTGCAAGCTCCAATTATTTTAACTTCTCTTTTTATATGTTCATTAATAAAATCTTCTACACCGTATTTATCCATTACTTCATTATCTACTTTTGGTACATCAATATCTTCATAATTAACATCATAAGTAGTTTTACCATATGCTACAAAGAATGTATATCCAATTCCAAGATCTTCAGAATGAACAATACTTGCATCTTTAATACCCATTTTTTGTAAAAGAATTTTTGCAGCTTCATCAGCCTCTGGTCCAAATGGAACAGGAAGTGTAAAACTAAATTGCATTGCACCGTCATTTAAAGTATCTCCATATGGTTTTATTTTAGTTAAATCTACACTATTACTCATTGTTTCCACCACCTAACATTAATTCAATAAATGGATTGAAATATTTTCCGTCTTTTTTCACAACGCCATCAAGACCTTTTCCGCCATCCATAGCTCTTTTTATTCCTGCAAATTTACCTTGCTCTATAGTTTGCATAAGTCCTTCATTTTTAATATTCATTAACATTTTTTCGGCTTCTTCTAAAACAGATTTTGCTCTAGTCTGTATAATTCCGCCTTCTTTATAAGTTATATCGTCTCCAAGACTACGCATATTGTTGAAAATATATTTTGCGTTTTCTATTGCAATACTTCTATCTTGTAAAAATGGTGTATGAATAGCTTCAGTTGGCATACCCAATAACTGAATATCTTGTTTAGTTAATACTGCAATCATATTGAAAAGTGCATCTTGTACATTTCCTTTAAAAATATCTCCAGTCATATATTTAGTTGGAGGCATATATTTAAGAGGTGCTTTAGGGAATATCTCTCTTGCCATTTGAGCTTGAGCTAATTCATAAACAAATCCATCTTTAAGAGTTGGATTCATTTCAAAAGCATGCCCTAATCCCATTTGCTCTTCTGGTAAATTTGCAAGAAGGGCAAATTGCTCATTAATCAATTGAGACGCAAGTACTGTATGAGCTTCTTCGTATGCATCAGAAGTAGTTAAATAATTATCCTCACCAGTATTAATAATTACTCCTGAGTAACCATTAATTACTCTTGAGAAAAATTGATCCACTAATGTTCTTTGCATATTTATATCTCTAAACAAAATACCATATAGTGCATCATTAAGCATTACATCTAATCTTTCAAGTGCTCCCATTGCTGCTATCTCAGGCATACATAAACCAGAAGCATAATTTACTAATCTAATATATCTCCCTACTTCTTCTCCAACTTCATCAAGGGCTTTTCTCATAATCTTAAAGTTTTCTTGTGTTGCAAAAGTTCCACCAAAACCTTCAGTAGTTGCTCCATATGGAACATAGTCAAGTAAACTTTGTGCAGTAGTTCTAATTACAGCTATAATATCTGCACCTTGAATCGCTGCAGCTTTAGCTTGAATTACATCTTCATAAATATTTCCAGTAGCAACTATAACATATAAATAAGGTTTTGCACCTTCGCCTAGTCTTGCAAGATATTCTTCTCTTTTATTTCTATTAGCATCTATTCTATCAATATATTGTTTTGCAACTTCAAATATTTTAGTTCTTATTTCTTCATAATCATGCTGTTTAATTTCAGTTATTTTAATTTCACCATTAACAATCATTTCTGAAATTTCTTGAGGAGATTTATTTTCATATTCTAGCATTGCATTGCCAATCCAATATGAAACACCTAAATCAAGTCCTCCATTGTTTCTAATTTCATCAACTACTATATTAGGGATAGGTCTTTCAATATCGTCAATTCCATCAACACCTAACAATCTTAGTACCGTTCTTTCAACTGTAACAGTTGTATGAACATCAATAAATTTTTGAATATCAACCGCAATTTCTTTAGCATGCCCTCTTGCTTTATCAACAAGTTTCATATCCAAATTAAGTTTACTTTCCAATTTTTTCACTTCCTTTATTCAAATAATTTTCTGCACTTTTTATAATGCTTTTATTTAGCCCCATTAATTTAGAAATATTTATTGCGTCCTTAGGAACTTCCTTAAAAGTACTTACTTCTATTAGATTATAATCCATATATTTTTCCATGTTTTTAAAATCACTATTTTCATCAATTTCTTTTAATCCTTTTACTTGAAAATGCTTAATATCCTTATCTACTAATCCATCAAAATGTGTAGATATAATAGTTATACCATTTCCGGTTTTAAAATAATCAATAATTGCCTTAGATAGAGCAAACCCTTCTTTTGGATTTGTACCACTTGCCAATTCATCAATTAATAAAAGACCGTATTTATCATTAAGTATTATAGCCTCTTTAATAGCTTCCACTTCTGCTCCGAAAGTCGATAAACCTTGTTTAATATCTTGATAATCACCAATCGAAGTCATTATAAAATCAACTGGTTTAAACTCAAATTTCTTTGCTGGTACAAATAATCCTAATTGAGCAATATATGTAAGAAGTCCAACCATTTTTAATGAAACAGTTTTCCCACCCATATTGGCACCAGTTATTAAAGAAACTCCATTTGTTAAGTCAACGCTCACAGGTATATACTTACCATCATTTTTTTTAAGGCTCTCTTCGACAATAATATGTCTTCCATCTATAATCTTAATTTTCTTATCATCTGTTAAAACAGGTTTTGAGCCTTTAAATCCTAAAGAAAAATATGACTTTGCAATTAAAAGATCTAAATAACCAATTCTATTATTCATGTTTATTAAATAATCTAATTGTTTTTTCATTTCTTTAGATAATTTTTTTCGTATTTCTTCAGTTTCTTTTTCTTCTAATAATTTTAACTCTTCAAGTTTTTTACTAATCTCATCTAAATCTTCATTAGCTTTAACTATAAAGGTTATATTCATAAAAGTTTCACTCTTATAATAAAACCGATCATCATTCTTAATAGCCTCAATTAATAAAGTATTATCTTTATCAACAGTTAAATCACCATTTCTAAGTATCTTGAGGCTATAATCATTCTTAACTTCTTCTAACATTTTTTTATATTTTAATTGTTTTTTCATAGATAACTCTTTAATATTATTTCTAATATTTGAAAGTTCTTTAGAATAAGTATCATAAATGTAAAAAGATTTTATTTCATATCCATCTGGATCTAATAGATTCTCTAATTCTTCAGTTCGATATAATATATATTTTTCTTCAAGATCTAATTTTAATTTATCAAGTATTTTTATACTATCTATAATAGTATAAATAAAACATTTGATTTCAAAAAATTCTGTTACAGTTAAGGTTTTATCATCCTCAAGCCTTTTAAAAGTATTTTCTAAATTTTTAATGTCTTTAAATTTATTTCTTAATTCAATAAAAGAATATTTATTTTTATTTATTGAAAACATTATTTTTTCAATCCTATTATATTCATCTTCTAAATTTTTTACTTGATTACTATTAAATGGTATTAAATCTTTCTTTAATTTTTTTCCATATGGAGAAAAAACTTTAATCTTTGAATGAACAAAATCACAATCAATTGTTTTTATAGTTGATTCATTCAATTTCATTATTTACCTACTTTCTAGAACATTATATATCATTACATTTTTAAAATATCTATTCATTTCATCTTTAAATTCCTTAGCATTAAAACTATAACCCATAGGCGAGTATGGATTAATAGTAATTGCTAAAAGATTGATTTCATCTAAAACACTAAATTTAATTCCTAATTTCAAAAATAAATTTAACTCTCTTTCACTAATAAAAATTTTTGTTGCATCTCTGACAACAAAATTTAAATCTTTCCCCCCGTTTGCTTGATAAATCTCACTAATAACTTTAGCAGTCAAAGAACCTGAAAAAACTATATACCGTGTATCATCACTAATTTCTTTATTGATAATTTTACTTGAATTAAGTGCTGTTTTTATATCTAATTTTTTTACTCCCAATTCTTTATCAATTAATGTGACACCTCTATTATCAATAGCTTTTCTAATTAATTCATTAATGTTTTCACTTTCTACTTTTTTAAAACTAAATAAATGTACTTGATGATAAGTTTTACTTACTACTTTTTTCATATCTCTATCAAGCACTGCACCAGTAGAAAGAATAGTTGCTTCTGTTATAGCTGGTGATGCAGATGAAACTCTATTTAAAGCTCCATCTACAATAACCAAGTTAGCACCATAATCTAACATCTTTTTTGAAACAGTTTTTATTCCTTTATTACTTGAAGGACCTGCAATTTGAATATATCCATCTTGCTTTGCCTTACCAATAATAATCCTGCCCATGGATGTAACTCTATCAGTTATTTCAAGAATTTCTATTTCGATATCTGCCTGTTCAATATAAAGTTCAAGCGTTGCAAAAATAGTTCCTTCAGTAATATAAATTAGTGGTTTATCTGTTGCAGTTATTATATCTTTGCTTTCTCCATCTCTACCAATAGATGTGATTGCAACAACCATATTTTCATATTCAACTTGTTCTAAAATTTCATTTAGAACAACTGTTTTCCCAACGTTTTTTTCCATCCCAACAACTGATATTATACTGTACTTATTTTTAATTAAATCAATTAATTCCATAGGTCTCCTACTTATTCTTTATGAGTTCTTTTCTCACGTGCTAAATTTTTAAGTTCTAATGCAACCTGATTACCTTTTAATAATCCTGCAACACCAATTAAATTCTTATCAGCATTTTCATCTTCAAGTTTTTCTTCATAATATCCGTCTGGCTCTGTATAAGTAGTAACAACACCTTCAAAGTTTCTAAGAACAACTCTATTAGATCCTTGAGAAATCATATATTGAGGCATTACTGGAATTTTACCTCCACCACCTGGTGCATCTACAACAAATGTAGGAACACAGAATCCTGAAGTATGGCCTCTTAAACCCTCGATTATTTCAATACCTTTAGATACAGGAGTTCTAAAATGTTCAATTCCTTGAGATAAATCACATTGATAAATATAATATGGTCTAACTCTAATTTGAACTAATTTTTGAACTAATTTTTTCATTACATGAACATTATCATTAATTCCTCTTAAAAGAACCGATTGATTTCCTAAAGGAACTCCAGCATTTGCTAATAATTCACAAGCTTTAGTTGATTCAGGTGTAATCTCTTTTGAGTGATTAAAATGAGTATTTAACCATACTGGATGGTATTTTTTCAACATTTCAACTAATGCAGGTGTAATTCTTTGTGGCATAACTACTGGTACTCTTGAACCAATTCTAACAACTTCAACATGCTCTATCGCTGTTAATCTTTTTAAAATATATTCTAATCTTTCATCACTTATAAGTAATGCATCTCCACCTGATAATAATACATCTCTAACAACTGGAGTATTTTCAATATATTCAATACACTTATCTATTTGATCTGTAGGAGCTTGTTGATCATTTTGTCCTGCAAATCTTCTTCTAGTACAATGTCTACAATACATTGAACATTTATCAGTTACTAAGAATAATACTCTATCTGGATATCTATGAGTAAGTCCTGCCACAGGTGAATCTGCATCTTCATGTAATGGATCAAGCATATCTGATTTAGCAATATGTGTTTCTAATATTGTTGGAACAGCTTGTTTTCTAACTGGACAATTCGGATCATCTTTATCCATTAGTAATGCATAGTATGGAGTAATTCCCATTTTTAATTGTTTTAAAGATTCTCTAATACCTTCTTCTTCTGTTTCAGTTAAATTTACAACTTCTTTTAATCTTTCAACAGTATCGATTCTGTTCTTAATTTGCCATTTCCAATCGTCCCACTCAGCTTGAGTAACATTTTCCCACATTTTTACATCAGTGAATTTTCTCATTTCTAACTCCTCCTTATTATGCGTATAATCGCTCGTATAGATCTCTTAAATCTTTATCTTCTCTCATAATATCTAATGCAATTTCAGCATGATTTTTAGCATAACCATTACCAATAATCATATTTGTATCCATGCCTACACCTTCAGCTCCAAGAGCTGCTTTAGTGAAACTAGTAGCCATTGAGAAGAAATAAATAACGCCTTCAGGATTAGTAGATAGAATACATGACATTTCTGTATCAGGTATATTTACACAGTTAATAGTAACATCTGACATTTTTCCATCTGTAGCTTTATCAATTGCATTCATAACATCAATTGGTTCAGTAGCACTTGCTAAAACATATTCATCAGCTAAATTAACAGATTTTACAACATCTAATGATTTTTGAGAATGTCCAACACAAATAACTTTACCATTTGGTCCAACAGCTTTTTTTGCTTCATATAAACAAAGCATTCCTGATTTTCCCGTTCCACCAATAACAGTTACTATATCTCCCTCTTTAACAAGTTTTCTTGTTTGAGCAGGAGCACCTGCTACGTCTAATACAGAAAGAGCTAAATTTTCTGGCATATCATCTGGTAATTTTGCATAAATTCCACTTTCAAATAATATTGCCTGTCCTTCTACGTCAACTTGATCAATATCTTTTCTAACTTCTAAAATTTTATCAACTTTTAAAGGAGTTAATGATAAAGATACTAAAGTAGCAATTCTATCTCCAACTTTTAAAGGAGTTTTTCCTTCTAACACTGGTCCAATTTCTTTAACTTCACCAATTAACATTCCGCCAGATCCAGTTACAGGATTATGATGTTTTCCTCTAGAATCTATAATACCTAACATTATTTCTTTAATCTTTTCAACATCACCTTCAGCTTGTTTTTCAATTTGAGTAAAACTTGCTGAATCAATGTTTAATGTTTTTACATCAATTAGTATTTCGTTATCATAAATTTCCATTGTATTGTCAATTTTCTGTGCTGGTTGTGGCAAGCCACCTTTTGGTTCAAGTGTTCTGTGTGTACCGAATTTACATCCTTTTTTCATTTTTTCTCCTCCATAAATATAAATTAATTTCACTAGTTTTTATATATGCAATATTTGTTCCATTCGGAAAACCTTTTCATATTTTAATTTTTAAAATAATAATTTCTTTAATTTCTAATAAAACTGGCTATTCCAAAGATTTCATTCAATATTTCATTACTGTAATAAAATAACGCTAAAAAAATAGCGCCTAATTTTAGGCACTATATTTTAGATTTTATATTTTTTTAATTTATATTGCAAAGTCTGCCTTGGAATACTTAATAACTTTGAAGCTTTAGTAATATTCCACTGTGTTTCTTCAAGTGCATTTAAAATATATTCTTTTTCAAATTTATTTATTGCATTCTTTAAGTCAATACCACCATCAATCTTCTCTATTTTAGTTCTTTCTTGGACTTTATTTAATAGCGATTTAGGCAAATCATTTGCTGTAATTTTATCATTGTCTGTAATACTTATTATTCCCTCTATTATATTTTCAAGCTCTCTTACATTTCCAGGCCAACAATAATCATTTAAAATTTCTAATGCATTTTCAGTAATTCCATTTATATTTCTATAAAACTTATCATTAAATTTTTTAATAAAAGTTTTAGTAAGAAGTTCAACATCACCTTTTCTATCTTTCAAATCAGTCATTTTAATTGAAATTGTATTTAATCTATAATATAAATCAACTCTTAAATGATTATTTTTTACTTCTTCCATTGGCTCTTTATTCATAGCCGCAATTACTCTTACATCAACTTTTCTAACATCAGTTCCACCAATTCTTCTAATATAGCCATTTTGCAACACTCTTAATAATTTTGCTTGAAGTTCAAATGACATAGAATTAACTTCATCAAGGAATAAAGTTCCTTTATCCGCTAATTCAAAAAGACCTGGTCTATCAATTGCTCCCGTAAAACTACCTTTTGTTGTACCAAATAAAATTCCTTCAAGAAGATTTGCTGGTAGTGCAGCACAGTTTTGAGCAATAAATGCATTATTACTTCTTTTAGATCTAAGGTGCATAGATTGTACTAATAATTCTTTTCCTGTACCAGTATTACCATATACAAGTACGTTAATATCAACATTTGCTACTCTTTTAGCTAAATCTTTTGCGCGAATGACCTCTTCATCATTTGAAATTATATCATCAAAATCAAATAATTTCATTTTCTCATTCTTTACATCCTTTTTACCTTGCACAATACTCTGCAAATCAACAACTTTATTGCTTAATGCTTTTACATCAGTAATATTCTTTGATATTTCCACTGCTCCAATTAAATAATCATTATCCATTATTGGAAAAGTTGAATTAATAGTACAAATTTTTTTTCCTTTATAAGTTAAATAATTTTGTTCATTATCTGTAATTGGTACACCTTTTTCTAATACTTTTAGAAGGGTTGAATTTTTTTTAGTTAAATTAGGATAAATGTTTGTAATATGTTTTCCTAAACTATCTGGTATATTGATATCATCAATAATAGCAGATTTTCTATTACAAAATACAAGTTCTCCTTTAGTATTGACAATTTGTATCCCATCATCAATATGATTAAATATAATTTTCATATTCTTTCTATTAAAAATTTGATTCACACCATTTCACCGCCTAATTTTCGGCCAAGTGCCGAATTTTCATCTTTATAGCATATTTTACACTGATTTGCTTAAAATTGCAAAGAAAAAATTTGTAATTTAATGATAACGCGTGTATACTTAGTGTAAAGGTGGTGTTAATTTATGAATACAATTTTATTAATTGATGACGATATCATATTATTAAAAAAGTTAAAGAAAGTTTTAGAAGATTCAGATTACAAAGTATTAACTGCAGAAAACTACTCGGAAATGAGAAAACACATTAAAGCTAGTTACGAAGAAATTAAATGTATTATTTTAGACGTACTTCTACCAGATATTGATGGAATCGAAATTTTAGAAGAATTAAAAATTAACCACAGAACAAAGAACGTTCCAGTTATAATGATATCAGCTAGAGATACAGAACATTTAGTAGTAGAATCCTTAAAAGAAGGAGCTGATGATTATATCAGCAAACCAATAAGAAATAACGAATTTTTAATGAGAATTCAAGTTTCAATTGATAGAGCTGAAAAACTTAAAAATGTACCAATCAAATTCTTGAAAAGCGAAAATCTTGAAGTTGATTTAATGAACAGAACTACTTACATTGATGATGAACTTATTAAATTAACAAATAAAGAATATCATTTATTAATTCTGTTCATGAAAAATCCTTTGAAAATTTTTGATAGAAAAGAATTAATGAACGCGGTATGGCCTAAGAATGCAAATTTTGAATCAAGAACTGTAGACTTACACATATCAACATTACGTAAAAAACTTTATGCAAAAAATCTATCAATGTATATTGAAACTATTAGAGGTATGGGTTATAGATTCAAACACTCTGTAAAAGTTGAAAAATAATTTTAAAAAAGCCTATGTATTTTATCATAGGCTTTTATTTTATTTCAATTATTAATTTATTATTACTTTCAGATAATCCTTTAACTACTAAAAAATATTCTATTTCAATATAGTTATTACTTAAATCCAAAAGTAATGAATTAGTTATTATTTCCATTTCGAATTTTCCATACGGAGTTATATAATTAGTATATGTTTTTTCATTTAAAATAAAAGACATTTTAGATTTATTAGTTCCATATCTATTAATTATTAATTTATCCCCATCAATAGTCAGCATTGTGGTACTACCTTCCATTCCAGTCAATTCACCCTCTTTATACGAAAAGTATTTCTTATTATTTTTTTCATAATATTTTGCTTCAGTAAAAAATTCAATACTATCTTTTTCACCGTCTTTTATAATTTCAGAACTTATTCTCAATTTTTTTTTACTATTGCTCATGCTCAGTTTTCCATTCAATTAAATTCTTTTTAATCTCTTTAATATGCGCTATTGCATATTTTTTTGCTTCATTAGAATTACCATTTGCAATTGCATTAAAAAGTTTATTGTGTGAATCTGTCAATCTATTATAACTATCAAATTCATTAAAATAACTTAATCTAAATCTCTGAAATTGATCTTGAAGTTCTTTTACAATTTCATTTAATTTCTTATTTCCCGAAGCAACATATATCATATTGTGAAAAATTTCGTCTAATACAATAAGCTCTTTTCTATCAACTTCTAATGATGCAAGATTAAATTTTCTTACATTTTCTTTCATTTTTTCTTTCATTTCGTCAGTTATATTTTGGGCAGCTAATTCTGCAGCAAGTCCTTCCAAAACAACTCTTATTTCTATTACTTCCAAAATATCCTCTTTTGTTAAATCTTCAACATAAGCACCTTTTCTTGGAACCATTTTTACATATTTTTCTTTTTCAAGTTTTCTAATAGCTTCCCTTACTGGAGTCCTGCTAACTCCCAAATCATCAGCAATTTTACTTTCCATAAGTCTTTCACCAGGTTTTAATGAACCATTCAATATAGACTCTTTTAAACTATCATAGACAATATTACCCAACGGTTTATAATTTTCAATACTATTCATAAGTTCCTCCATTAAATCCTTTTGTCAAATATGTTTCGCTATAAATATTACTTAACTTCTTATACATTTTATTTCCACTTTTGTAATCTTTAAACAATCCAAATACAGTAGGTCCACTACCACTCATCAGAACTCCAGTAGCATTTGAATTAGAAATTTTCTCTTTTATACTTTCAACAATTTTATATTTTCTTAAAGTAACTTGTTCTAAAACATTTTCTAATTTTTTTGAAACCATTAATAAATCTTTTTTCTCAAGAGCTTCAACCATTCCATCTACATCCGGATGTGATAAAATCATTGGATAATTCAAAGCCTTATAAACCTCTTTTGTTGAAACAGCAATATTCGGTTTACATATTACTATCCACCCATTTTCTAAACCTTTTATAGGAGTCAATATTTCACCAATTCCTCTTGCTCGACAACACCCACCTTCAAAAAAAAACGGTACATCAGCTCCAACTGTTTTACCAATTTCCATCATTTCTTCTTTTTTTAAATTCAAAGTATATAATTCATTATACGCTTCAATTGCTGTAGCTGCATTTGATGAGCCACCACCAAGACCAGCCGCAACTGGAATGTTTTTTTCTATAATAATTTTAATACCACGATTTTCAATATTTAAATATTTATTGACTCCAACTATAGCTTTATAGACAATATTTCTAGAATCTTCTGGAACATATCTATTATTACATTCTATTACAATTTCATTATCATTGATTTTTTCAAAAGTTAATAAATCATATAAATCTATTTCTTGCATAATCATATCAACTTCATGATATCCATCATCTCTTTTTCCGATAATATCCAAAGATAAGTTTATTTTTGCTCTAGCTTTTCTTACTATTTTTTCCATAGTCACCTCAATAATACTTTATACATTATACAGTATATTAACATTATAAAGTATTATTGGATTTTATACAATAATACTTTATCTAAAAATATTCTGAAAGAATTTTTTATATATGTCTCTCTTTATCTAAAAATATTCTGAAAGAATTTTTTATATATGTCTCTCTACAAAAACATTAAAAAATCTAGCATTTTCAGCTAGATTTTATTTAGTTATTCTTAAATAATATTAGATTTTATATAATTATTTTTGAATAATGATAGTTCCAGTTTTTCCCTCAATACCTTCTTCAGCTTTATCTAAAGAAGTAATAAGAGCTTTTCTTCCTTTTTTAGAATTTGCAAATTCCATACATGCTTTTACTTTAGGAAGCATTGAACCTGGTGCAAATTGACCTTCTTCAATATATTTGTTTGCCTCTTCAATATTCATTTCACTTAACCATTCTTCATTTTCTTTTCCAAAGTTAATTGCAACTTTTTCAACAGCTGTTAAAATGATTAAATAATCTGCATCAAGGATTTCAGCAATTTTAGCACTAGCAAAATCTTTATCTATTACTGCAGGAACACCCACTAATGAGTTTCCTTCCTCAATTACTGGAATTCCACCTCCACCAACAGTTATTACTACATTTCCTGCTTTAACCAACGCTTTTACTGTTTCTTTTTCAATTACATCAATAGGGATTGGAGAGGGAACTACTCTTCTATATCCTCTTCCTGAATCTTCAACCATATCAAACCCTTTTTCTTCAATTAATTTATCAGCCTCTTCTTTTGTGTAGAAACTTCCAATTGGTTTTGTTGGATTTGTAAAAGCTTGATCGTCTTTATCTACTAATACTTGAGTTACAACTGTTGCTACAGGATTACTCATACCTCTATTAAGCAATTCTTCTCTAATTGCATTTTGTAAATGATATCCAATATATCCCTGACTCATTGCACCACATTCAGGGAAAGGCATTTCAGGAGTCCCACCACCATTCGTTGCAGAATTTTCCATAGCCAAGTTTATCATACCAACTTGAGGTCCATTACCATGAGCCAAAATGACTTCATGACCATGTTGAATTAAATCTACAATAGGTTTTGCAGTATTTTTAACTAATGATAATTGTTCTTCAGGAGTTTTTCCTAATGCATTTCCTCCTAAAGCTACTACTATTTTATTTTTCATTGATTCCTCCTATAAGTTGCCAATTGTTGCAACCATTACAGCTTTTATTGTATGCATTCTATTTTCAGCTTCATCAAATACTACAGAATTTTTTCCTTCGAATACTTCATCTGAAACTTCCATTGCATCTAAACCAAATTTTGCTTTAATATCTTGTCCAACTAATGTCTCATCATTATGGAATGCTGGTAAACAGTGCATAAATAATGTATCATCATTTCCAGTCTTAGCCATCATTTCAGCATTTACTTGATAATCTTTTAATAAATTAATTCTTTCCTCAAATAAATGTTCTTCTCCCATTGAAACCCAAACATCGGTATAAATTGCATCTGCATTAATTACAGCATCATCAATGTTATCAGTTATTTCAATTACAGCACCCGTTGCTTTTGCAACTTCTTTCATTTCATTAACCAATTCTTCTTCAGGCCATAATTCTTTAGGAGCTAAAGCAACAAAGTGCATTCCTAATTTTGCAGCACCAATCATTAATGAATTACCCATATTGTTTCTAGCATCTCCAACAAATACAAATTTTGATTTATTTAATGGTTTAGCTATATGCTCTTTAATTGTTAACATATCTGCTAATATTTGAGTTGGGTGATATAAATCAGTTAAACCGTTCCAAACTGGAACTCCTGAAAACTCAGCTAATGCTTCAACATCACTTTGTTTAAACCCTCTAAATTCAATTCCATCATAAAATCTACCTAAAACTCTAGCAGTATCTGCAACTGTTTCTTTTTTACCCATTTGACTATTAGTTAAAAAAGTTACATTTGCGCCTTCATCAAGAGCTCCTACTTCAAAAGCACATCTAGTTCTAGTTGATGATTTTTCAAATAATAATACAATATTCTTTCTTTCCATTAAATTACCTTTAATTCCTGCTCTTTTTTTTGCTTTTAAATCAGCAGATAAATCTAATAAATAATTTATTTCCTGTGGTGTAAAATCCTTTAATGTTAAAAAACTTCTTCCTCTCAAATTAATTGCCATTTCTTTCCTCCTTATAAAATTATCCTAATTTTTTTATTTATTTAAATTTTTATTATAGACTTTCTCTTTCAAGTGGCATAGACATACATCTTGGACCACCACGACCCCTTGATAACTCAGACGATGGTATCACATGTAACTTAATGCCCTTATCTCTTAATAATTGATTTGTAATATGGTTTCTAGAATATACAATAACTTCACCAGGAGAAATTGCTAATGTATTTGAACCATCATTCCATTGTTCTCTTGAAGCATCTATACCACGTTTCCCACCGCATCTAATAAGATCTACATTATCTAACTCTAAATATTTAGCTAATAATTTATCTAATTCCATTGTTTCTTCTTTATATACTAATTCACCATCTTCACCTTTTTTAATTGAATAAACAGTTAATGGTCCTTCAATTTCAGGATGAATTGTAAATTTATCATAATCTACCATAGTAAATACAGTATCTAAATGCATAAATGCACGCGTCTTTGGAATATCAAAAGCTAAAATTGTTTCAAAAGATTGATTTCCATTAAAAATATTTTTTGCTAATTTATCAATAGACTTTGCATCGGTTCTTTGAGATATTCCAATAGCAAGAACTTTCGGACTTATTATTAACTCATCTCCACCTTCTATTGCACTATCATAATCTCTATCATACCATCTTGGAATATCCATTTTTTTAAAATCAGGATGATATCTAAATATATAATCTGCAAATATAGTCTCTCTACAACGAGTAACCGTTCTCATTTTATTTAATGATATTCCAGTTCCGATTGTTGCAAAAGGGTCTCTTGTAAAATATAAATTTGGCATTGGATCAGTTACAAAATAATAATCATCATGTACATAATCACCTAAAGAATCTTTTATATACGGTCCTATTTCCTCTTTCCTCACTCCAGCAATCATTTTATCTACTAATTCTTTTGTTGAGTCAAAGCTTTCAAAATATTTTGTTAAAGCTTTCTTTCTGCCTAAACTTTTAACACGAGTTTCATCAATAAATTGTTTAATAAATTTAGTTCGTATTTCTTCATCTTCTAAAGCTTCAGCCGCTAGCACTTCTAAATAATATACTTCTACGCCACAATCTCTAAAAGTTTGAGCAAAAGCATCATGTTCTTCTTGAGCAACTTTTAAATAAGGTATATCATCAAATAATAATCTATCCATTAAATCTGGCGTTAAATTTTCAACTTCCTTACCAGGTCTATGAAGTAAAACTTTTTTTAATCTTCCAATTTCAGAATTTACTAATAATCCATTTGAATCAGTCATTATCATAACACCTCCATTATCTTCTACTAAGCTATTCTCTTACTAATGGTAATACCATACATCTCGGCCCACCATGGCCTCTTGATAATTCGGAAGATGAAATAATATCAACAGATATTCCTTTTCTTTTTAACAAATCGTTTGTTACATGATTTCTAGCATTTGCTATTACTTTACCTGGCCCAATAGCTAATGCATTCGTAGCATTACTCCATTGTTCCCGCGCAGCATCTATCCCTCTATAACCGCCACATCTTATTAATTCAACATATTTTAATTTTAAATACTTTGATAATATTCTTTCCAAAGTCAATCGTTCCTCAGTAAAAATCATATTATCTTTTGAATCTTTTTGTATTGAATATATTTTTAAAGCACCTTCTATATCTGGATCAATTAAAAACACTTCTTTATCTATCATAGTAAAAACAGTATCTAAATGTAAAAATTGTCTTCCTTTTGGAAGTTCAAATACTAATATAGTATTGATACTATTTTTATCTTTTAATAATCTTTTTGCTAATACATCAATAGCTTCAGGTTCTGTACGCTTTGAAATACCAACTACCACAACTTCTTCGCTTAAAACAGCAATATCTCCACCCTCTAAAATGAATTGGTCTTTAGGATCATACCATTTTGAAATTTCTTCATCTCTAAAATCAGGATGATAGTTCAAAATATAATTTGTAAAAATGCTCTCTCTACGTCTAACCATACTTTTCATATGACTTACAGCTACCCCATTTGCAATTGTAGAAAATGGATCTCTTATAAAATATAGATTTGGCATAGGATCAGCAACAAATTGCTCATCATCATTAGTATAATCACTTAATGTATCCCTTTTAGATATAGTAACTGTATCAGACCTAACTCCTTGTATCATTTCATCAATCATTTCACCTGTATCATCAAACGATAAAAAATACTCTTCTAAAGCTTTTTTCATATTTTTACTATCTGTTTTCGTTCCTTCAATAAACTCAATAATAAATTGTTTTTTTACATTTAAATCTTTAAGTGATTCAACTACTAAATCTTTCAAATATAAAACTTCTACACCTTTAGATCTTAGTAAATTTGCAAAATCATCATGCTCTTTTCGTGCCATTTCTAGAAAAGGAATATCATCAAATAATAATCTTTCCATTAATTCTGGTGTTAAATTTTCAATTTCTTTTCCAGGTCGGTGCATTAGTACTTTCTTAAGTTTCCCAATTTCTGAATTAATTAACAAACCTTTTTTGTCAACCATCTTCCACCTCTCTCTAATTTGCAATTGCTTTTAACATTATACACTCCATTGCAATGATTATATATCATTTTGAAACTATGTACAAGCTTCTATTTTTCAACGTTTCTTTAGCAATGCATATTTTTTAAAATAATGAATATTCATACATTGTATATTTATAAACAGTGTGTATATTAACACACTTGTTAATGCTTTGACAAGCAAACGTTTTCATAAATTTGCATATTTATTTAAAAAATTTTTTCAACTTTTTTAAATAGGTCTGCCTATATCTTTGTCTATAGTTCATCTATAACAAAAAAAATACCCTTAAGGTATTTTCTTATAAAACATTTACTTCTTCAATAAGTAAATTCTCTTGATTTTCGTTAATTATAAACTCAACGTCTTGAGTAAGTACATCAGAATAACTAAAAGATGCCGTTCTAGTGTTTCCAAAATTTTCGTTAATTTCAACAGTGAAAATATTTCTAAACACACTCATAACAACACCTGTTCTTGTTTGCATTTTTCTTTTTCCTCTGTCTGTTATTAATGAAACTTCTTCACCAATATGTTTCTCAATATATTTCTTTATTTCCATTAGCGACTCTTTATTAGCCAACGAAATCACTCTCCTCTTCAAAGCATATGGTATATTATACCATAAAATTGAAGCAAATACAAATATACATTATATATGCTACATATTATTTAAATTGTCGAATCAATTTTTACGTTGAGCAATAAATATAAAACTATCATCATTATAATACTAATTACTTCCATATTCTACCACCTGTCATTCACCTTTATTACATTATAAACTGAAATAACAAATTTTAAAAGAATGAAATACAAATGTAAACTTGTAATACAATTGACACAAAACAAGTATTATAATTATTTAATTGTTCTAATAAATTCAATTAGATTCATCCACTCTATTCCCTCTCTATTTGCAATTAACATACGATCCATTGAAATAACAATTTTCCTATAATTATCACGGACATTCATTAAAGGTGTAAATTCTCTTTCAATCACTTGATCAGATGCTAATAAGTACGTTACTTGTAAATAGATTTTCTCACCTTTTCGTATAGCTATAAAATCAATCTCTCGATCAACCTCTTTTCCTACATATACCTTATAACCATGCCTCTTTAATTCAAGAAAAACAATATTTTCAAGCAGTTGTGATATATCGTCTTGTTTATAACCAAGTATACTATATCGAATACCTAAATCAGCAATGAAATATTTTTCCATTCTATCAAGTATCTTCTTACCTTTTATATCGTAACGTTTAGCTGGATATAGTATCATTGCACTCTCTAATGCATAAATATAACTATAAACAGATTCTATTCCTACTTTTCTTCCTTGATTTTTAAGATAATCAGCAATCTTTTTAGCACTAAAAATCTGACCAATATTATCCATAATATAAATTAAAATTCTCTCTAATAATTCTACGTCTCTAATTTTATTTCTTTGTACAACATCTTTAAGCACAACAGAATTATATATTCCAGTTATATATTGAGTTTTCAGATCATCTTCTTTAGGCATATGGTATAATCCTGGAAATCCTCCATATTTTAAATATTCATTAAATGCATTTTCTACGTCTATCTGATTATTTTCCGCAACTTCGTAAAAATCAATAAATTCATTAAATGATAATGGAAATAATTCAAGTTCTACATATCTACCAGACAGATATGTAGCTAATTCACTAGATAATAAATGAGCATTAGAACCGGTCAAATAAATATCACAATCTATATCCACCTTAAATGACCTAATTGCTTTTTCCCATTCAAAAACCTCTTGTATTTCATCAATAAGTATATATTTTTTTAAATTATTATCAGCTGCTTTTTCAATAACATAATTATATAAAGATTTATAATCTTTATATGATTCATATTGAATAGATTCAAAATCAATTTTAATTATTTGCTTTTCAAAAACACCTTGACTTATAAGATAGTTAAATAATAATTTTAATAAATACGATTTTCCGCAACGTCTAATACCAGTTATAATCTTTATAACTGGAGTATCAACATATTTAATTAATTGATCTATATATAATTCTCTACTTTTCATACACCCTCCTCCATTAATTCTATTACGCTAGAATTAAATCGGATTATATCTTTGTTGTTCTATTATATTAGAATTATATCATTTCAAACTATATCGGTCAATCCTTTATTCTAACATAATAGAATTAATAAAATTTTTTTAATATAATTCTATTATGCTGGATTTATATTTTCTTATTTTTTTCTTCATTTAAAAGTTTATGGTATCTCGGCATAACTATAAATTTTGCAAATAAAGGTAATGAACCATTAAATAAAAATCCAATTACCATATATATATTTATATACGGATTTGTAAAAACACCATTAGCTATTAATAAATTAATCATAATAATTGAGTATGGAATATGCAAAATAAATGATGATCTAATTCCTGCATTTAAAATCTTTTTACCTACTATTCCCATCCCTAAATGTGAAAGACCCTGAAAGATAAAGAAATAAGGAATCCACGCTGCAAATTTTATATTTATAAATCCTAATCCAGAAAACACTGGAATTGTAAGCCATATATAAATCAAATTTATCCAAAATATAACTTCTCTATCTATTGGTAAAATTTTATTATTAATATTTACTTTAAGTAGATTTTCATTAAAAAATTCTGAAAATCCACCAGGCAAAATATATTCCTCTATTTCGTGAACTAAATATAACGGAAATGCTAATAATAACATAAAATCAATTAAATTTAATTTTGAATACAGCGGTACTACAGTTATTAAAACATAAACTAAAACCAATATTGCTGATTTTTGCCAATTATCTTTTACCCATTCAATATAATTATTTTTCATATAACCTCCAAAATTTTAAACTTTCAAATCATTAATTGCAATCAACAACGTGTTGATATAAGATATTATATGCCACTTTGATACTAAAGTGAATAAACAATATTGTTGAATTTGTCTATTAAATTGTAAACGAGGAGAATACTAATGAAAAATTATTATAATGAGATATCGATATTAGAAACAACTAATAAAATCGAAAAAAAAATAATAGATGCATTTATTGAAATATATGAAAATAAGCCAATAGAAAAAATAAGTATTAAAATGATTACGGATCTTGCAGGTTTAAATCGAGGAACTTTTTATTTACATTATTTAGATATATATGATTTACTTGAAAAAATCGAATCAAAATTTCACAATATAAGTAAATCAATTGCCTTTTATACAGTTAATGCATTATTTAATAATGAAATTATTGAAAATGCACTTCCAAATATAGAATTCTATAAATCTAATATAAAATATTTTAAAGTTCTTCTTTGTATGAAAGGAAAATCAAATCTTGAAGAAATAATGAAGAAAGAACTCAAAAAATCCTTAATTGAAAAATATGAAAATACTACTTTAAGAAACAGCCATTTAAATGAATATGCTTTAGAGTATATATCATCTGCTCAAGTAGCAACTATAATTTTCTGGATAAAGAATGATATGAATATTCCACTACGAGATATTAGTAAACTAATGCAAAATTTAGCAACAAATGGTGCACTTAATTTTTTTAAAAATTAATACATTTTTCGCATCAAAAAATCACCTTTTTTATACCTTCTAGGTGATTGTATCGGTTTATTTTTAATTGCTATAAAATTCATCCCTCATAACAAACAATGTTAATATCATTGAAGCTAAACTAAGCACCGGATGTACTTTAGGTAAAAACCCTATCGCTTTATAAAAAACATTTGCAATAATTACTAATTTACTTCCTTTAACTATATTAAAAATATAATACATTATATCTTTAATACCTTTCCCATTGCCCATTGCGATTTCTCTTGATATATATGAGTATGCTCTAAAAAGAAATATTAAATTTAGCAAAAATATTATAATTCCTGCTCCACCATAAACAAAATGTTCTACAAATAACGGATCATAACTCTGATTCATATAAATTTACTCCTTATTTAAATGGTATTTCATTTTTTACTTATACAATTCCAATTACTAGATATTACTAACAATTTGGTTCGTAATATCAATACATATTCTTGCAGATTCATCAAATGATTTCTTAAATTCCTCAACACCTCCAGAAACAGCATCTGAAACAGTCTTAATTAATATACATGAGACATCATTTTTGTTACATGTCAGAACTATACCAGCTGCTTCCATTTCACAAATATCTGCATTATATAGTTTGTTTAGCTCGATTTTTTTATTTTCATCTGCAATGAATTTATCTCCCGAAGCGCATATGACACTTGAAAGCGTTGGTACAATTGTAGTTGCTTTTTTTACTAGTTCTTTAGTTGTCGGTATAAATACCGAAGGATAATCTAAGTATCTACAAGGCTCGCAATTATCAGCTTCTGATGTATCAAAATCATAGTGAACTATTTTTTCTACAATACATGTTTTTGATAATTTCATTTTTCCATTCAACCCACCAGCAACACCAAAATTCACAATTAAATCAGTATTAAACTTTGTAATTAAAAACTGCGTTGTCATTGCTGCTGCAATTTCTCCAGCTCCACTATGAATTACATATAAATTATTATCATCTAATTTGTATTGATGGATTAAGTAACCACTCTCCTCAATCACTCTTATTGCTTCTCCATACTCTTTAAGAACAGCTTCTATTTCAACTGCAACAATCATACCAATATTTCGCATTTTATCCCCTTTCCTCAATTAATGAACTCTTAACAGATTCAACCATTATTTAACCAAAGTTCACTAATTAATAGTAGTTATTTATGATAGGGTTCATTACTTATAATTTTAAATGCTCTATATATTTGTTCAACTAAAATTACTTTCATTAATTTATGAGGAAATGTCATTTTTGAAAAACAAATTTTATAATTAGCTCTTTTTAAAACTTTTTCGCTTAATCCATGAGATCCACCAATAATAAATGTAATATTTGATTTTCCTGTAACTCTTAAATTTTGAATTTTATCTGAAAATTTTTCAGAAGTGAGTTCTGTTCCTTTTAAATCAAGTGCAATTACATACTCTCTTTCATTAACCCTATCAAGCATTCTTAATCCTTCATCTTCTTTAACATTAAGAATATCTTTTTCACTCATTTCCTGAGTAGTATGTCCTTGCTTTAATGAAATAAACTCCATTTTAGTATATCTACTTAATCTTTTTACATATTCATCTATTGCACTTAAAAAATATTTTTCTTTTACTTTCCCAGCACTTATTATTGTTATCTTTATTTTAATCACTCCTATACATCAAATAACTTAGTTGTATCTTCACGATATGTCATATATAAATCTACATCTTCTCCAACTTCTATATTAGAATCTTTCAAAACTGTTTTTACAGTTTCATATGCAAGTTCAGGAAAATTGTTTTCTCTACTTAAATGTGCTAAAAGTATATTTTTAACTCTACCATGTCTAACAACTTCTTTAGCAATTCTTCCCGCTTCATCATTCGAAAGATGTCCTTCCATACTTAAAACTCTTCTTTTTAAATAATATGGATATCTTCCAGATTTAAGCATTTCAATATCGTGATTTGATTCAATAAACAATAAATCAGTGTCTTTTATTTTTTCAATTACTTGTTCTGGCGCATGACCAAGATCTGTTGCTATTGATATTTTTTTATTTTTATACTCAAAAACAAAACCAACTGGATCATTTGCATCATGTGATATTTGATATGGTTTTATTTTAATGCCACCAAGTTTAAAGCATTCATCATTTTTTATAATATGAACTTTTTCAACATCGATTTTTCCTATTTTATTTTTCATACCTTCCCATGTTTTTTCATTAACATATAACGGAAGTTTATATCTACGCATTAAAACACCCACACCATTTATATGATCGCTATGTTCATGAGTAACTAAAAGAGCTTGAATTTTTTCGAAACTCCTATCTATTTTTTTTAATGCATTCTCAATATATTTACCACTCATACCTGCATCCACTAATAATGCAAAGTTATTTGTTGCAATATATTGTGAATTACCTTTACTTCCGCTTGCAAGTGAACAAAATTCAAATTTCATATTTCTCCTTTTTAATTCTTTATTGCTTCTATATATATTTCATCTCCATTATCTAAATAAAACTTATAATATGGAAAGGCCTCTCCCGACTGAATATTTTGAATAAAAATATCATTTTCAAGAACATATCCTAATTCAACATTTTTAACAACAATATCTGTTTTTCCTTTCAGTTTACTTTCAAATTTATAAAGGGCATTTTCAAATGAAATAATATTATTCTTACCAGTATCAACAATATTGTGACTTAACCACTTTCGTTCAAAATTAACAATTTGATCATTAAATATCTCTATTGTCATATATGATTTTTCAATAAATCTATCATCAACTACTTTTCTATAACTTAGAACAATATTATCATTTACAAACTTTGATCCAACAAGTTTAACACTATCATTAAGAAACCCTACAGATTCAATGAATTCATTAGCAATAAGAATACTATTATCTATAGTAGTTTTATTTTCCCCCAAAGATACTCCTCTTTTAGTAAATGTTAAAGTATTATCCTCAGTAATATCAAAATAATAATCTTTATTTAAATATACTTCATTACTTTTCATATAACTATTTCCTAAAAATCTTCTAGCAACACTTTCTTTATTATATTCATTATAATCAACATATATTCTTTTTAAATTATTTGGGAATTCATAATCTTTTTTCTCAAATAATATACCTTTTGTTTCTAATACTTTCATTAATTCATCACTTAAATTATGTTGATAATTATCATTATTATTTAAAAATATAACAATTAAAAATATATTCATTAAAGCAAGAGCCAAAATAAGTATTGTTTTAGTTTTTTTCCAATCCATTATCCACCTCTTGATTAATACTAGAAACAATGATTCCATCGTAAATATTAATGAAATATATTCTATTTCCTATTTCAAACTTCCATACCGGCACCAATTTTTCTTCATTATCAATATTTTTTAAATAATATTTAATTTCTAAAGTTTTTATATTCTGCAACACTTCATATACATACTGGCTAGTTTCAGAATATACATCAATTTTATTATCTCTTAAATAATTTCTAACTATTACATCATAATTTTTATCAATTACAACATTAATTAAAAGTGCACTTTCCCATATTTTATTTACATTTATTGAACTAATAAATTTTTTATATTTTCTTTTAATTGAAATTAACTGAGATCCATTATATTCAACAATAAATGCACTTGATTCTTCGTTATCTAATAAAACTTCATATCCACCATACGAATAATTAAATTCATATCTTGTAATTTCATTTCCTGATGCATTATATTTATAATAATTTGAAATATAAATATTACTTGGAAGGCTATTTATTGTTGAAAGAGCATCTATGCTTTTTTTAAAACCTTCAAGAAAAGTTAATTCTTCTTCATTTTCAATTATTTTTTCATGATATTCAAAATAGCCATTATTATCAATTTTTAATGCTTTTTCTCCATATCCAGTCATATATATTATTGATCCTTCGTAATCATATACTTTTCTAATAAAATTTTCACCTAAAATTCTAGTAGCGTAATTTTTAATAGCCATATTTTCCTCATCTGTTATATCCACTTCATCTACTACTTCAATTATCGGAATATCTACAATTTTCATAATAGGTATCAATTCATCATTTAATTTAAAATCATCATCACCTTGAAGGATTTTTTTAAGTGAATACATTTTTTCTACACTTCTATATTCTAAATAAGAATCTTGTATTTCATTTATTAAAAAATCAAGTTTTTCGCATTTCCCTATATTAGTTTTTGACATATAATATTTATCTTTATTTCTTAAATAAATATCACCATTAATATCAAGACTTATTTGAGAAACCGGAAAGTCTTCTTGAAAATCAACATCATCATTTTTATATATTGAAATAATATCATCTAATTCCATTTCGAAATTAAGTTTAAAACCAACACCTTTTTTCTCAATTGCATTTTGCCATACAGCATAATCTATTTCGATTATTGAACTTAAATCATCTATTTGTAAAAAATAATTAGAAATAATTTCTGTAATTTCCTTTTTTTCATCTGAATTATATAACACTGTATGTAAACTACCCCCAAAATTAACAAAATAACTTTGAGGGCAAAAATAATCTTTAATATTTAATTTTTTATTAATCCAAACAACATTATTATTACTTTCACTTTTACTTACTGCATTGGTTTTAAAAAATATTTGGCTAGACAGCAACAAACTAGTAAAAAATAATAAAACTAAAACTATGGATTTTACTAATTCCTTATATTTCATTATTCCTCCAAATCATAAGTATTAATTGATGGTTGTATCAGCTCCATCTGTTCACTTATTTCAGATTGAATTGTTTCTATATTTGGCTCAACTAAAATCACTTCTTTTTCTTTTTTGATATTAAATTCTGATTCATTTAATAAATAAACTTCATTGTTATCATTAACAAGTTCAATACACATTTCATATTTCCCAGGAGTTATGTTTTCTATAGTTTTTTCATAATACGGCATAACACCTACCGGTACAATTAGATCCTTATCAAGAATTTTAATTTTAAACAATTCAATATATTCATCTTTAGCTTTATTAAAAGAATCTAAAACTCTAAGATATTCATCTCTTATTGAATTATATTCTTCAATAAAAGCTAAATTTTCTTCGTCAAACATATTCATTTCTTTTGCACTGTTAACAAGTTTTTGATCAATTTCTTTCTTAATAATATATTCATCAAAATACCTATTAATTATAGCAATTATTTCTTCTTTTTCATTTAAAAGTTTTTCCTCAAACAACTCATCATTTTCATTAATCTCATCAATATCATCCGTCTTATTAATCTCAAGAACTCTATTTGCTACATTTTCAACAAATTCATTTCTATCTATTTCTCCATCAATAATTTTATCAAAATACATTTCATCCATTACTGGTACATATTTTTTTAAAGTTAAATATAAATCCGCATCCTGTTTTATATTCATACTTAAAAACAAATTATTTTTAACAACGATATCTCCAGATTCATCAAAAGATGGATTTATTATTTCCAAATAATCGTTAAGTTCATAATCAAATTCTGCAACATCTGCAAAAGCAAATATTGAACTTAGCATTATCATTATAACTACTAAAATTGTTTTTCCAAAAAATTTCATAACTTCCTCCTACGCTTCCTATAATATATTATAATACATTATTATTACAATTACGTTACAAGAAATTTAAGAGAAAATTACAACTTCACATTTTTGGGAACAAATAATGTTGCTTTTGTGCCAATATCGAGTTTTGATTTAATAATCAATTTTCCATTATGCATTTCCACAATTTCTTTTGCTATTGCTAACCCTAAACCAGTACCACCTAATTTTCTGCTTCGTGCTTTATCCACTCTATAAAACCGATTAAATATATTATCAAGATCTTCATCAGGTATTCCGATTCCATCATCAATAATTTCGACTATAAAATATTCCAAATCATTTTTTAAGTTAATAATTATTTTACCTTTTTCCTCAGTATACTTAATTGCATTGGATAAAATATTAATAATAACTTGTTCCATTTTATCGTAATCAAACTTTCCTAACGAATCATTTACAAAATTAGTAAAGTCCACTTGTTGATCTTTAACTTGATAAATAGGTTTAAGCTTCAATAAAACGTTTTCTATTAAAACCACCCAATCACATTCTTTAATATCAACATTATCAAAAGACGCATCAAAATTAGAAAGTTTAAGCAAATCTTTTACAAGTCTTGCCATTCTATCAGCTTCAGTATTAATCACATTTAAAAACTTTTTAGTAATTTCCTTATCATAATCATCATTTACTAATGTTTCAGAATAACTTTTAATACTTGTCAATGGCGTTTTTAATTCATGTGAAACATTAGCAACAAAATCTTTTCTCATCTTTTCTAATTTTTCACTTTCCGTAATATCACTAATAACAAAAACAAGTCCTATTTCGTTTTCCTCTTCATCTTTAAAAGGCAAATAATCAACTTTAAAAATATTTTGATCAATTTTAACATTTTTTATTCCAATTAATTCATTATTATTAATAATAGAATCAATATCAAGTATTTCATTAATACAATCAAGCATAACATCACAATTATCAATATTCAAAAAATGACGTGCTCTCGAATTCATATGAATAATGTTTTTATTCAAATCAACTGCAATCAAACCATCGTTCATATATTCTATAATAGTTTCCATTTTATTTTTTTCTTTAAAAACTTCGTTAATATTAAATTGTAGTTTATCAGTAAGTAAGTTAAAAGTAGTTGCTAAATCTCCAATTTCATCATTTGATTTCACTTCAACTCTATTACTAAAATCACCATTACTCATTAAAAGTGCTTTCTTCGAAATATCTTCAATTGGTTCCGAGATAGTTCTAGCTATAATAAAGCATATTACTATTGTAAATGCTGTCGCAATAACAATAGCTTTAACTATAATCATTGTAGTTTTACTTAACGTTAAATAAATTTCATTTAAATTATATCTTATAAACAGTATACCACTTAATTTGCCATTAATATAAACCGGCAATGATCTATCCATTGTTCTAATATCATAATTTTTAATAGCAGCAATAGCAGTTCTTGTTTCTTCATTTTTAGCTGATATTAAAAGTTGTAAATCTAATAAATCTGATGCATTTTTATTAATATTTTCGGTGCTTGTTGCTATTATTACATCTTCATTATTTATCATATATATTTCTTCATCAAACCCTAATTCCTTATAATTAGAAATAATTTTTTGAACACTTTTAGGATTTAAATCATTTAAATTTTCAATTTCTGAGAGTATAACATCTGTTAAATCATCAAGCCTTTTTTCTACACTTGATAAATTATATTCTTCGAAAGCCTGCACAATAAAAATTCCAGAAAATGTTAATGCAATAAATATCAAAATAAAATATATTATTGTAAATCTCCATTTAATACTATTAAACATTTACTTTCCTTTCTTAAAGTAATATCCTACTCCACGTTTTGTTATGACATAATTAGGAGAAGATGATTCGTCTTCTATTTTCTCCCTTAATCTTCTTACAGTAACATCAACAGTTCTAATATCACCATAATATTCATATCCCCAAACTTCTTTCAATAATTTTTCTCTTGAAAAAATTTGATTTGGCTTAGCTGCTAAATATTTTAAAAGCTCAAATTCTCTTAAAGTAAGTTCAATCAATTCTGAATTTTTCTTAACTTCATATTTATCAAAATTAATATATAGATCACCAGATTTTATAATTACATCTTCTTCAGTATCATTTTCAACATTTAAATCAAGCCTTCTTAAATTAGCTTTTACTCTAGCAAGCAATTCTCTTACACCAAAAGGTTTTGTCATATAATCGTCAGCCCCTAATTCAAGACCTAAAACTTTATCAGCTTCCTCTTCTTTAGCTGTCAACATAATTATTGGCATATTATAGCTTTCTCTAATTTTTTCACAAACTTTAAAACCATTCATTTTAGGAAGCATAATATCAAGAAGTACTAAATCTGGTTCGACAGTATATGCTTTTGTTAAAGCTTCATCTCCATCTCTAGCAACAGCAACAGAATATCCCTCTTTAACTAAATTAAATTTAATTATCTCTAATATTGCTTCTTCATCATCAACAACTAAAATCTTTTTATTCATAATTACCTCCTTGAAAAAAAGTGAGTCTTAAGACTCACATTATTTTAATAATACTTATATAAATTAATATACTTATTCGGATTTATATCATTACCTAATTTTCTGATTTCAAAATGTAAATGGTTACCAGTTGATGTTCCAGTTGAACCGACTCCACCAATAGTTTTCCCTTTATATACTTTCTGTCCTACTTTTACACTAATAGAACTTAAATGTCCATACATTGAAGTTAAATTAGCTCCATGATCTATTACAACACAGTTACCATAACCTGTTTTCCATCCAGCAAAAATAACTTTTCCACCATCCGAAGCTAATACAGGTGTCCCTTTTGGAGCTGCAATATCAACGCCAGTGTGCATTCTATATGTTCTATAGACAGGATGAAATCTCATTCCATAGCCTGAAGTAATTGTACCTCGACTTAAAGGTTTACTAAAAACTCCTGTACCAATTGAAGGCGGCGGATTTTTTGTTCCTTTATACACTACTTTTGTTATTGGTTCGGAAATTATTTCTTCATTTAATACAACTTTACCTAGTTCACGTCCATCTTTTTTTACTAATTCTGCTTCAATTTCTTTTGTTCCGTAAGCACCTCTTAATTTTACTCTATATTCATCTTTATACAAATTTGCATTATCTTCATATACAACATCATATTTGATTTTTTCATTATATGTTACATTCTCAACTGTACATACATTTATTAATGGTTCAGGTACAATTAAACTTACTTCTTGACCAATTTGAAGTCTTTCTGGCACAACTTCTGGATTAGCTTTAATTAAATCATTTACAGATATTTTATAATCATCTGCAAGTACCCAAAAATTTTCACCTCTTTTAATTTTATGTTTTCTCTCTTCATCAGTTCCTTTAACAATTAAATTTAAAGCATCTTCAACTGTTCTTATATTTTCTAAATCAATCACATTTAAATATACTTTTTCTATTTCAATATTTTCATCAAAATAAATTTTAACGATTTCTGTATTTTCATCATCAGATATATATATTTTCTTTAAATCATATAAAACGTTCTGTGCATCTTGTTCAGTTTTTAGATAAACTTTATCTTCATTATTAATTTTAATTGCATATGCTGAAATCATTGCTGAATCAATTTCATCTATATCCATATATTTATAATCGCTTTTAGTTTTAAGAGAATTTTTATAAGTATCTTTTGCTATAGGTTCAACGGTTTCAATTTGCTGAACTTCAACAGTTTTTAATTCTATATCATTTTCTGCTAAAGAATTTTGTGTTTTCCCACTATTTGCAAAACTAACACCCAATACAATAATTGTAAAGATTGACGCAAAAATTATAATAATTTTTTTTGACATAATTGCTTCTCTGTTTTGGTAAACAGGCTTAATTAACTTCGCTATAAACCAAGCAATATAATCTGTTATTCTTTCTTTCATAAAAGCTCCCTTTTGATTTTCATATTTTCTAAATACCAAAGTTATTATATCACAACTTAAGCTAGTATTTAAAGGGATTTCTTAAAAAAAAGCTTTTTCTAACAATTTAGTTTTCTTACATTTAATATTTAAACCTCAAATATAATATTCGTTTGGTAGAAATCCAACTTCATTAATGATATAATTAGAATATATTTTCAAATGGAGGTTATCATGGGATTTTTTAAACAAATAGTGAATTTAGATTTAGGAGAAATAGCTATAGAAAATATTTTTATAAATGATTTTATGCCTACGGCAAATGGAACTTTTGTAAAAGTATATTTAATTGGTTATAAATATGCTACTGATGGCATTGATGTAACAAATAGAACAATTTCAAAACATTTAAATATCCCACTAGAGGATGTTATAAACGCTTGGGATTTCTGGAAAAAAAAGGGGATTATTAAAATACATCCAAAGAATGATGACAAATTTGATTTTGACGTTGAATTTTTCTCTTTAAGACAACTTTATATAGATAATAATTTTTCAACTAAAACTAAACCTGTTTCAGACGAAGTTAAATATACACGTAATACAGATGTTTTATTAGAAATGCAAGATAACAATGAAATTAGAAAAATGTTTAGAGAGTTAAATGAAATTGTTAGAAGAGAACTTCAACCACCAGAGAAAATAAAAATACTAAATTTAATTGAACGCTATAATATGGATCACAAAGTTATTATACAGGCATTCTATTATTCTGTTGAAAAGAAAAAAAATAAAAACATAAACTACATTTCTGCAATTATTAGAAATTGGTATGATGAAGGAATAGTTACTTATAAAGATTTAGAAAATCATTTCAATAAAAATACAGACAGACATAAATTTTACTCGAAAATTTACAAAACAGTGGGCTATAACAAACCTTTTGCTACTTCCGGTGATATAGAATTAATAGATAAATGGGTTGATACTTATAAACTTGATAAGGATTTCATTATAAAAATTATAACAGAAGCAACTAAAAAAACATCAAATTTCAATATGAATTATGCAGATAGTATAATTAACACAGCATACGAGAAAAACATTACAACTATAAGTAAATTATTTAATGATCAAAAACAAACTAAAAAAATAAATAAAAAAAATAAAAATGCATTTCATGCTTTTCAAACAAGTAAAAAAGAGTACACAAATGATGAACTTGAAAAAAAATTAGGAATTAAGGAATAGTGGTCTAATGAAAAAAGAAAATATTAATAAAATACTTGTTAACTATCAGGAAAAATTAGATTTTAAAAAAAGCATTCTTAAAGATAAAAAGAAAGCTCTTTATAGAAAAATCCCAAGGCTTGAAATCATAGACAAAGAAATTAAAATGCACTCCTTAAAAACTAATAAATTAATATTAAGAAATCCAATCAATATAGAAGATGAAATTAGTAAACTTAAAACATTTATTGGTGAATTAAAAAAAGAAAAAGCATTTATTTTAACAGAAAATAATATTCCACTTGATTATTTAACTATAAAATATGATTGTAATCTATGTAAAGATACTGGATTTTTAAAAAATGGTAAAAGATGTAAATGTCTTAAGCAAAAAATTATCAGCAACTATTATGAAATGTCTAATCTTCAACATAAATTAGATAATGAAAATTTTAAAAATTTTAATTTAAATATTTTTTCAGATAAAGCAATAGAAGGGCGTAAGAAAAGTCAAAAAGAAAACATTCGAGAAATTTTATCAAAAACCGAATCATTTGCTACATCATTTAACTCAAGTAAAGTGAAAAATTTACTCTTCTACGGACCAACTGGACAAGGGAAAACATATTTATGTAATTGTATTGCTAATTCTTTAATAAATAAAGGTCATCTTGTAATTTATCAAACTGCATTTAAATTAATAGAAATTATTGAAAATGCAAGATTTAATAAAAATAATTTTTCAAATAAAGATGAAAATTATCAAATGCTTTTCAGTTCAGATTTATTAATAATTGATGATTTAGGAACTGAATTCATAAATACTTTTACTAATGTAGAAATTTTCAATATTATAAATACAAGACTTAATCAGAATAAAAAAACTATAATATCAACAAATCTATCACCAATTCAAATCAAAGAGAAATATTCAGATAGAATTTCTTCAAGATTATTTGGAAATTATGAAATGTTATCATTTTATGGCCCTGATTTAAGGTGGGAATCATAAATCAAACAAAAAAATAAAAAGTTATAAATCAATACGATTTATAACTTTTTTTATTTAGAATACTTCTTCTCTAATTATTGTTTGTTTTCTTTTAGGTCCTATTGAAACTATAGTAACCGGAAGTTTTGTTAACTCTTCAATTCTTTTAACATATTTTTTTGCGTTTTCTGGTAAATCTTCAAATTTTTCTATTTGAGTAAGATCTTCAGTCCAACCTTCTAATTCCTCATAAATAGGTTCACATTTATCTAAAACTTTTAAACTTGCCGGATAATTTGTAATAACTTCTTCTCCATATTTATATCCAGTACAAATTTTTAATTTTTCGAATCCAGTTAAAACATCTAAAAGCATTAATGAAATTGAAGTAATTCCATTTATTCTTTTTGAATAATTTATTAAAACAATATCTAACCATCCACATCTTCTTGGTCTTCCTGTAGTTGTTCCAAATTCATGACCAGCTGTTCTGATGTCATTTCCTGTTTTATCAAAAAGTTCAGTTACAAAAGGTCCTTTTCCAACTCTTGTAGTATACGCTTTTACAATTCCTAAAACATGATTGATTTTATTTGGGCCAATGCCTGAACCTATTGTGAATCCACCTGCGATAGGATGAGAAGATGTAACATATGGGTACGTTCCTAAATCAACATCTAATAATGCTCCTTGTGCGCCTTCAAATAATACTTTTTTATCACTTTCGACAGCATCACTTACAACAACAGTTGTATCGGTAACATATTTCTCTATCAATTTTGCATATTCACTATATTCATTATAAATTGTTTCAAAATCTACCTCTTCGCCTTGATAAACTGCTTTTATAATAATATTTTTATGTTCAACTTGTCTTTTTAATTTTTCTTTAAAAACTTCATCATCTATAAAATCACAAATTCTAATTCCGCTTCTTTCAACTTTATCCATATAGCATGGACCAATACCTTTTTTAGTAGTCCCAATCTTTTCTTCGCCTTTTTTTTCTTCTGACAAAGCATCTATAACCTTATGATATGGCATTACAACATGAGCTCTCGATGAAATTTTAATATTACTTACATCAATACCAGCTTCCGTTAAATTTTTTATTTCATCTAAAAATCCTTTTGGATCAAATACAACACCATTTCCAATAACATTAACAGTGTCATTGTATAAAATTCCAGATGGTATTAAATGTAACGCATACTTTTTATCACCAACAACCACTGTATGACCTGCATTATTTCCACCTTGTCCTCTAACTACAACATTTGCTTTTTTTGATAAATAATCAATAACTTTGCCTTTACCTTCATCTCCCCATTGAGATCCAACAATTACTAAAGTTGACATATAACACCTCTTTCAATTTTTACAACATGTTTATCCTATCAGATAGTTCTAAACAAGTCAATAATTAACGTACGTTTTTTTCTTTTTCCAGCTGATAGTTCGTGTTTATTCTCATTTTATGATATTTAGTATAAATAATACCATTCTTGTAAATCATATCATCAAAATTTAAGTATTTTGAATCATTAATCAAATATTCCTGTTCTTCATATTCTTCATACTCTTCATTAACACCTTTAAACCCAGCTTTCAAATAACACTTTCTTGCTCTAATATTAAAATCAGCAACTTTTAAATAAATTGATTTCATTTTATATTTATTAAAAACAATTTCTAAATACAATTTTATTGCCTGCGTTCCAATACCTTTTGAAATATGTGCTGGATTCATCACTATTCCCATTTCTGCTTTTTTTGTAAACCAATTAATATTCTTTAAAGTTATATAACCAACAAAAACATTATTATCATATATTGAAAAAGCATATCTTCTAAATAGTTTTGTTTTAGCTTTATACCACAATTTACAATCTTTTATCGTTTCATATTCAAAATTATAATGTAGCAATCTAATATCACCATGTTTAGCAAAATCTCTCATTTTTAATACATCTTCAAATTTCATTTTTCTTACTTTAACCATAATTTCGTGACTCATCTTCTCGGCTAATATCTGCAAATTTTGTATATTGTCCAAGCCATGCTAATTTAATTGTTCCTGTTTCTCCATTTCTTTGTTTTGCAATAATAAGTTCTCCAATGCCTTTATCCTCTGATTCTTGATTATAATAGTCATCACGATATAAAAACATTACAATATCAGCATCCTGTTCTATTGCACCGGAATCTCTTAAATCTGAAAGAATAGGTCTATGATCAGCTCTTTGCTCAGGTGCTCTTGATAATTGTGACAATGCCATTACTGGACATTCCATCTCTCTAGCTAGTGCTTTTAATCCTCTAGATATAGCAGAAATTTCCTGTTGTCTACTTTCATTTCCTTCAGTACTGCTCATTAATTGCAAATAATCAATCATTATTAAATCAATACCATGTTTCATTTTTAATCTTCTTGATTTTGCACGCATTTCCATTAAATTAATTCCTGGTGTATCATCTATAAAAATTTTTGCTTTAGCTAAATTAGCAGATGCTTTAGAAAGAGATATCCAATCATCTTCATTTAAATTTCCATCTCTAATATCTCCAACTTTTATTAATGCCTCAGTTGATAACATTCTTTGTACAAGCTGTTCTTTAGCCATCTCAAGACTAAAAATTGCAACAGTTGCACCTTTTAAAGCTGTATTTTGACATATATTTATCGCTAATGAAGTTTTACCCATAGAAGGTCGAGCTGCAATTAAAAGCAAATCAGATTTTTGAAGACCTGATGTTTTTTCATCAATTTGAGAAAATCCTGTTGATAAACCTGTTATCGATCCTTCAGCTTCAGCAAGCGCTTCTATTTGATCATAAGTAATTTCGAGTATTTCATTAATAGGTGAAAAACCTTTTCTGTTTTTCTTTTGTGAAATATCAAAAATACTTTTTTCTGCAGCTTCAAGTAATTTATCTGCACTTTCTGAATTATATCCTTTTGTAACTATTTCACTAGACGCTCTAATTAATCGTCTTAAAATAGCTTTTTCCTCAATAACTTTTGAATAGTGAAAAGCATTTGTTGTTAATGCTCCAGCATCAGTTAATTTTGAAATATATGATAGTCCACCAATTTCATTTAACATACCTAAAGTTTCTAATTTCGTTTTCAAAAGTAATGTATCTATAGTTTCATTATTTTTATACATATCCATTATCGTTTGAAAAAGAATTTTATGACTTTCTTTATAAAAATCATCTTTCTTTAAAATTTCTGATGCCGTAGTTACAGCTTCTATATCTAATATCATAGCTCCCAATAACGATTCTTCAACATCAATGCTATGTGGTAAGCTTCTGCCAATATCTTCCATATTTATCACCTTTCAATTCTTATATGGCAATTATACCATTAATAAAGATTGATTTCTAGACAAAAAAAATGCCATAAGGCATTTTCACAATTATTTTTCTTTACTTACATTTACTTTCAAAGTAGCATTAATTTTTTTATATAATTTAACTTTTACTTTTGTTTCACCTAAACTTTTAATATTATTTTCCATAACAATATCTTTTTTCTTAATAGCAATTTTATGTTCAGCTTTTAATCTATCAACAATATCATTTTTGGTAATAGAACCAAATAATCTTCCGTTTTCTCCTGCAGTTGTTTTGATATTTACAGAAACATTCTCAATTCTTTCTTTTTTTGCTAAAGCATCTTTTTCATTTTCAATATTTTTCTTTTTATTAGTTTCAGCAATATGTTTTTGTTCACTAATACTACCTTCTGTTGCTCTTTCAGCTAAATTTCTACTAAATAAGAAATTTCTTGCAAATCCTTCACTTACTTCAACAACCTCTCCTGCTTTACCAGTACCTTTTACAAATTTTTTAAGTATTACTTTCATCTATTCTATTCCTCCTTGCCAAACATTTCTTCTAAAATAACCAATAAATCTTCCTTAATCTCAAGCATTGTTTTATCTTTAATTTGTGCTCCTGCAACAGTTAAATGACCACCACCGCCAAATTTTTCCATAATCAATTGAACGCTAATATCACCTAGTGATCTAGCAGAAATAAAAGTTATCCCTTCTTTATTAACACCTATAACAAATGAAACATCAATTCCTCTTATATTTAAAAGTTCATCTGCACCTTGTGCTGCCAATACTTGTTTTTCCTCCAAATTGTCTTTATCAAATAAAGAAATCGCAATATTATTATAATAAATTTCTGCATTATTTACAATATATGATTTATTAATATAATTTTCCAAATCATATTGAAACAATTGCTTAACTTCTGATGTATCTGCATCCAATCTTCTTAAAAATGATGCAACTTCAAATGTTCTTACTCCAGTTTGAAAAGAAAAATTCTTTGTATCAACATAAATACCAGCTAAAAGAGCCTCTGCTTCAAGTTTATTAATACTTAATTTTTCATTTAAATATTGTAAAACTTCAGTAACTAATTCACACGCTGATGAAGCATATGGTTCTTGATATGTTAATAAGGTGTTTTCAATAACCTCTTTACCTCTTCTATGATGATCTATCATTACCACTCTTTTTATTTTATCTAATAATTCGGGATTTTCAGTAAAAGAAGGTCTATGAGTATCAACAACGATTAATAATGTATTTGCATCTATTAATTCGTCTACTTCATCATTTGAAATAAATTTATAATCACTATTATCAATAAATTTACTATGAATATCTCTTATACCATCACTTATATCATTTAAAAGGATAAAAGCTTCTTTACCTCTTCCATGTACTCCACTATGAATACCAATTGCCGCTCCGTAACAATCCATATCAGGTTTTGTATGCCCCATAATAATTACATTAGAGCTTTCATCAATTATTGGTATTAATGCATGCGCAATAACTCTTGCTTTAATTCTATTCTTTTTTTCAACTGCTTTACTTTTACCACCGTAAAATTTGTAATCATCATTTTTATATACTGAAACTTGATCTCCACCTCTAGCAAGTGATAATTCCAAAGCATCATTTGCTAATTTCCCTATTGATAGAAAATCTTTACCATCACTTGAAACTCCCATACTTAATGTCGGATTTATTGAAGAAATTTCATTAATTTCTCTAATACTATCTAAAATTGCAAATTTTTTCGCTTCCAAATTTTTCAAATATTTTTTTTCGAATATAATAGTATATTTATCATTTCCAGTTTTTTGTATAAAACCATTAATTCTTGATGACCATAAATTAATTTCTTTTTGAATCTGACTTATTAAAATAGGCCGCTCCTCATCAGTTGCATTTTTTAAACACTCTTCATAATTATCAATTTCCAAAGAGGCAATAATTGGTTTTTTATCTTCTATAATCATTTCTAATCTCTTTTGTTCAGTAATATCTATCCAATAAAGCATTACAATATAATTAATTTTATCTTTATCATCTGAATTCAATCTAACTATATTGTTATATATTCTATATGATTTTCCATTCTTTTTAATTATTTGCTCACAATTTTCACGAATTATATCATCAATAACCACATTGTTAAATAAAACATCCATCTTTTCACCAATAAGTTCTTTTTTTCCAATCATTTCAGTAAACTTTGAATTATACCATTTTATTTCTCCATCTAAATCTAATAATGTTAATGGAAACGGTAAATTTAATATTGCATATTTCGCTGCAGAATCTATATCACTTGAAAGTTCTTCTATATAATTCTGCCATTTTTTATTTCTATTTCTATTTATTTTCCAATTATAATAAAGTAAATAAATTAAAATTAAAAAACTTAGCATACCCAAAATAGGCTCATATGCTAAGATTAAAAAATCTAATACTCCTATAATCCATAAATAAATTTTATTTTTTGACTCTAATATTTTATTTTTTTTATTTTTCATTTTATCACTCACTTTTTTTAACTCTTCTAAAATTAAAAATCATATCTAACCAACCAACAATCGCTAAAATGAATATTCCTTGAAAAAGCATTAATATCAAAATTAAAGTTATCTTAATAATTTTTGCAACATTTTTCTTATCTAAAAAATAAGACAAAACTGCTGCTCCTTGAAATGCAAATATATATAGCATTATTAGAATTACATTTAATGAAATACTATTAAAGCTTACAATATTCATTGCTCCAACAATATATGATAAAAATAAAATAAACGTAATTCCATATACAAAATGCATTGGCAATTTAAAATCAGATAAATTATTAATTTCTAAAACTTCAAAATTCATTTTCTTTAAAACATATCTTGCTAAAAAATACATTACTATGGCATTCATAGAACTTAACAAAATAACCATAAAAGGAATAATTGATAATATTTGATTAATTACTTCATTAATATTAAATTCGCTGCCAGCAAGCAAACTATTACTCGCCAAAATATTTTCGCTTTCTTTCAAAGAAGTTTTAAACATTTCTAATATACTTGTCTCGTTAATAGTTGTAATAACATATATTGTGAATGTTAAACTAATTAAAATAGCTAAAAACAATAAAATCTGTGTTATAAGTGCACTTAATTTATTTTTATCAGAATAAATTAAAACACTTATATTTAAAACTGTAAATATCAAAACAAATAACATATTAAAAAAACCAAAACTAAAATAAATCACAAAAGAAAAAATTCCTATTGATAAAATTACAGGTTTAAAATTTTCTTTTTTATATAAAACTAACAAACTCACTGGAATCCCAACAATAACAGTGCTAAGTATTGGCAAATATTCACCAATAAATAAAAGTAAAATCATAATTAAAACTGTTCTTATAATATTTTTTATATTCAAATTTCTCACTCCATTTAATCTTTACAATTATATTATCATATTTCACTAAGATATAAAAGTCAATAGCTTATTTTTAGTAAAATAACCCACATATTATATTTTAATTACACTTTCCTAAGTAATAAAAAAGAAGTGGATTTTTCCACTTCTTTTTTTTATTCAGTAATGTATGGCAATAAAGCAATTTTTCTAGCTTGCTTAATTGCTCTAGCAATTTCTCTTTGATGCTTAGCACAGTTTCCTGTAGCTCTACGAGGTAAAATCTTACCACGATCAGAAATATATCTTCTTAAATTTCTAACATCTTTATAATCAATTGTTGCATCTTCGCCTTTGCAAAGAAAACATTTTTTTGGCTTTCCTCTTCCTGCGTTATAACTCATATAATCTCTCCTTAAATACTAAAATGGGATATCATCATCATCTTCAACAGAACTAAAATCACTTGGATTAATATCTTTATCATATCCTGAATTTGATGAATTATTTTTCTTATCTCCCCATTCCAAAAATTCAACTTTAAATGCATTAACATCTGTATAATAACTAACATTACCAGATTCATCTCTTGAGCTGCTTGTTCTAATAGATCCAGAAATAGCAACTAATCTACCTTTTTCAAGATAATTAGCACAATTTTCAGCTTGTTTTCCCCATACTACAGTTCTTATAAAATCTGCAGTAGCTTTTCCTTGCTGTTCCATTTCTTTCTTTTTATCTTTAGACAGCCCTCTGTCAACTGCTAAAGTAAAATTAGCTACAGCAGTTCCAGTTCCTGGTATATATTTTAATTCAGGGTCTCTCGTAAGTCTTCCAATCAAATTTACATTATTCATAAAAACCCCCTTTTATACTATTTATCTACTCTTACAATAAGATCTCTAATTACATCTTCATTAAGCTTAAATTTTTTCTTCAATATTGGATTAACAGATACTTCAGCTTCATAACTAATTACAGTATAAAAACCTTCATTATTTTTCTTAATTTCATAAGCTAATCTTCTTTTACCCATTTCCTCAACTTCTGTAACAGTACCAGCTGTTTCGATTATGCCTTTTGCTTCCTCAAGAATTTCAGCTTTTCTTTCATCGTCAACCGTTGTTTTTACAATATAAATTATTTCGTATTTTCTCATTCTACACCTCCCTATGGTCTAATTGGCTCATTTCTGAGCAGAGAGTAGCACATTGCTACATTCACACTGAAATAGTGTATCAGTAATTTATAAAAATTACAAGTTTTAATTTTATTTAATTTCAGCTTTTATTACTTCCCCTAACATCTGAATTCCTTCAACTATTTTTTCTTCATTCATATTCGAAAAATTAAGTCTCATTGTATTTTTATGTCCACCGTTTGGATAAAATGATTCACCTGGAACATATGCTACACCTTTTTCAACTGCTTTAACCATCATTTTTTCAGTATCAATATATTCTGGAAGTTCAACCCATGTAAATAATCCGCCTTCTGGATAAGTATATTTACTATCTTCAGGAAAATACTTCTTAATTGAATCCATCATAAGATCTCTTCTCACTCTATATACATTTTTTAATGTTTCAATATGAGCATCAAAATCATATTCTTTAAGGAACATTGCAATTTCTCTTTGATCTAATGAACTTGTATGCAAATCCTCCCCTTGTTTTAATAAAATATATTTTTCAAGAATTTCTTTTTCTGCTAAAACCCATCCAATTCTTAACCCCGGACAAAATGTTTTAGAAAAAGTTCCTAAATAAATAACTCTACCTTCAGTATCAAGTGATTTTAAAGGTCTAATACTTTCGCCATCAAATCTTAATTCCCCATATGGATTGTCTTCAATAACAGGAAGATCATATTTATTTGCAATTTCAAGTAACTTTTTTCTTCTTTCAAGAGACCATGTTTTTCCGGTTGGATTTTGAAAATCTGGAATGACATAAATCATTCTTACTTTATCATTTTCCTTTATTGCATTTTCAAGACTTTCAATTAGCATACCATCATCATCTGTTTCAACTTCAATAAATTTACAACCACTAGCTTTAAATGCATTAATTGCACCTAAATAACTCGGACTTTCAACTAAAACAATATCGTCATTATCTAAAAATATTTTTCCTGAAAAACTCAATCCTTGCTGAGAGCCACTTGTAATTAGAATATTTTCTTTAGTTATATTTTCAATATAACTTTTTTCAATTAATCTTTCTGCAATCAATTCACGTAGCGGATTATATCCTTCAGTTGTACTATACTGTAATGCTTTTTCCCCTTCTTCATCTAATATTTTCCCAGTAATATTTCTTATTTGTTCAACTGGAAAAAGTTCTGGTGCAGGTAAACCACCTGCAAAAGAAATAAGATTAGGTTTTTCTGTTAACTTAAGTATTTCTCTTATTGCTGATGCTTTAACATTGTCCATTCTTTTTGCAAATTTCATTTTTGCCCCCTTATATAATTATTATTGCTCTTCAGATTGTTCTCTTTCAATATCTGCCTTCTTTAATCTTTCACCATTTCTATAAATTTTCCTTGTCCTTCTTTCAAGTTTTCTTCTTGAAAGCCATAATTCTTTTTCACAACCTAGACATTTAATTCTAAAATCTGCACCCATTCTTACTATTTCAAAATCTTTTGATCCACAAGGATGAGCTTTTTTTAATGTTACTTTGTCTCCTACTTCAAAAATTAATGGCATTTTTACACTCCTAACCAATAGTTATCGTATTTTTAACATTTAAAGTGTTATCTACTATTGTATACATATTTGTAACATTTCCAACTTCCAAATCTTTTAACTCAATTTTTAAAAAATCAAGACATGTTCCACATGAAAGGATCTCAACACCTTTTTCTTCAAGTTTTTTAATATCATCAATACATTTTGAGCCTTTAGTAGTCAATTTAACCGCAGAGTTAACAAACATAATATATTTAGGTAATTCTTCCATTTCAGTTAAAGTATAAATATATCCAGACATTAATACACTACCAAGTTCATCATCGCCACGACCCATTTTATCACTTGTAAACAATATGCTTTTATCAACTATATTATTATTAGTGCTTTCAGTTATAACAATATTTTTTAAGTCATTTATTATTTTAATTTCAAAATAATCATTTTCTCCCGTAACTTCATACTCGTATCCTAATTTTCCAACTAATTTTTTTACATTTTCAACTGCGATCTCATTATCAACTATTGTTATAAGACCTTCCTCAGTAAGCGTACTTAACGCTTTCTTTGTTTCTAAAACAGGTTTTGGACAAGCAAGTCCCTTAGCATCTATTTTTACAAATCCCATATTTTCTCCTTTTTTATAAATAGTAGTTTATTAACACAAAAAGTAAATTATTATTATAATAAAACATTCCTATCCGCGATTGATTAATAATTTCCTTTAAACCAAAATCCAAATTCATTGGATTTAACAATACAATTAAAGCCATAAATACAAAAATAAATATATTGCTAATAATAAAACCAACAATAAGTCCTCCAAATTGATTTATACCTTTCAATATTGGAAGTTTAAATATCGTATTCAATATTATTCCAATAATTTTTATGGCTAAAATCAATAAAATAAAAAGTAAAATAAAACTCAAAAAATTAATTATAACCTTTACTATAACATCTGCCATTTTAACATTTACATCATCAATTTTTGTAATATCCAGATTAAGTAAAATCTGATTTATTCCATTATTTAAATATTCGGGTAAATCCAATTTATTTAAAATTGTTCCATTATTAATATTACTAACAATTTCAGTATTTGAACTAAATGAATCATTAATTCTTAATGCAATATTATTTTTTAATTCACTTACCCAATATACATTATTTATAAGAAATTCTCCAAATATAGTAAAATATTTTTTTGCAACAATAAAAGCTACGATTATTCCAAAAAAATTGAATATCGATAAAACAAGCCCTTTTCGCCACCCTAAAAATAAATTGATCAATATAAAAACAATTATTATAATATCAACAATATTTTTAATTTCCATATTTCCTCCATTACAATTTCATTTGATATATAATAATATTATTTTCAGTATCTATAAGTATTTTATTATTCTCAAGAAATTTTATATCAATAATATTTTCTTCTATTTCTTTCAAAAACATTATTTCCAATTCATCATTTAATACACATATTTGATTATCATTTATTATATAAAGCTTTGAATCATTAATCAACATTTTATTGATTCCTTGAATTGGAGATTGAACTTCTTTAACTACAATACCATCACTATTTAGCACTTTAATAAAATTATAATACTGTCCATTTTGTGATTCTTGAATATCTATTAAATTTATATATAGTCTATCTCCTAATACAATATTTTTAATCAAATAATTAAAATTTGTTTCCCATACTATTTTATCATGCTCATCAATTTTAACAATTTTTTTGTTTCCTTTTAGCATCTTATAATTAGAATTCAAAAAAACATCATATAAAATTTCATCATTTATATTCGAATTAGAAATAAATTCAAAATTTTCATTAAGCATAACAAGCCTTGTAAAAAAGAATTCATTTTTATTTTCAATATTTAATATATAATATTTATCATTATAAAATTTAACATCAAAAATATGCTCAAGATTTAAATTTTCTTCTTTTAATATATTTAACTCTTCATCATATTTAAAAATATGATAATTAGAACCTAATACAACCAGCTCACTGTCACTAAAAAATATAATTTTCAAAAAATTTCCTTGACTGTATTTTCGAGAAACAATGTTCCCTTGATAATCCACTTTGAAAATATCACCAGTATTCCTATCAATAACATAAATGAAGTTATTACTACTATAAATTTCAATATCATTTCCATTTATCTCTTTCATCCATAAAGATTCATATTCATTATTAATATAATACATTTTATTCTCTTTTATCTGAATCAATCCGTTTTTGACAACAAAAATACTATTATCATTCTCAAAATTATCTTTTTTCATTCTAAATATTTCATTAACTTTTGTTTTTCCAAAACTTAAATCAGGTTGAACACTGTTTACTATGTCTTTAAAATTAAACACAACTAAAATTATTAAAAACAATAATATTAAAGATATAAAACTGTATCCTTTTCTTCTGACTTTATACATATACACCTACTGTCTTTTTTTCGGAGGTCTTTTACCATAATATTGATAAAAATAGCACTTTATTTTACCATTATACATTTTTCTGTTTTTCGTTGATTTTTTTGTAAACACTGTTTCAAATTCTTCAAAAGCTGTAAAAATATACATCGACCAATTATCAAGCTTTATAAAAATTTTTCCTAATAAATCATTAATATATTTAGCTTCATCATATGTTCCCAATCTCTCTCCATATGGAGGATTTGATATAATATAACCATAATTAATATCAGATTCAAAGTTCTTTAAATCTCTAACTTCAAATTTAATATACTCAGATACACCAGCTCTAATAGCATTCGCTTTTGCAATTTCTATTACTTCTTCATCGATATCATAACCTCTAAGAATTAATTCATTTTCTGAAATTTGACTTTTTGCAATATTTCTTTCTTCTTCTACAAATTCTGCTTTCATAAAAGGCCATTTTTCAAATTCAAAGCTTCTATATAATCCAGGGGCAATATTCTTTCCTTTAAGTGCGGCTTCAATTAATATAGTTCCTGTTCCACACAGAGGATCAACTAAAGGAATTCTAAAATTCCAATTTGAAATATCTACAAGTGTAGCCGCAAGAGTTTCTCTCATAGGAGCATCATTTTTCTCAATTCTATATCCTCTTTTAAAAAGACCTTCACCAGTTGTGTTAATTCTTATGGTAACTTTATCTTTTAAAACATCAACAAGTATCTCATATTCTTCTTCACTTTCATCAAGAACATCAACATGAAGTTTATCCTTAAGTTTATCAACAATTGCTTTTTTAGATATAGATTGAATTGAAGGTAAACTAAAAAGAGTTGATTTTACAGATTTTGCATTAACTGGAAAACTTGCGTTTTTATTAAATATCTTTTCCCAAGGTAAATCATATACCTTATCATATAAATCACTAAAAGAAAGACTTTCAAATTCACCGATTACCCAATAAATCTTACTTGCTGTTCTAAGCCATAAATTTGCTTTTACTATTCCTTCTTTATCGGAGTCAAAAAACACTTTACCATTTTCAACGTTAATATTTTCAAATCCTAATTTCTTCACTTCTTTTTTTGTTATTCCTTCAGTTCCAAATGCTGTCGTTGCTAATAATCTAAATTTTTTCATTAAACTCACCTTTATAATTTTTTTAATTTTTCCACCAATATTTTATAATCAATTGGTTTTGATATATAATCATCAAACCCATAGCTAACTAAATATTCTTTCTCCGTCGGCAAAACTCTATCTGAAGTTGCAATTATCGATGCTTTATGAGCATTATTTTTATAAATTTCATCATAAAAATCAAAACCATTAATTTTATCACTCATCATATCTATAAGTACAATATCTGGTTTATGTTTATAATACAACATTAATCCTTCTTCTCCATCAATCGCCTTTTCTATTTCATAATCATTATGCAACTTAAATTTTATAACATATTTTAATATTTCTTCCACACCAACTACAAGTATTTTCTTTTTGACACCATAATTTCTGATTTCCTCTACCTTTTTTTGTGTATTTTTCAATTTAATTATTATATCTATTGTAGTCCCAACACCTATTTCTGATTCAATATCAATTTTTCCATTCATTAAATTAATAATATCTTTTGTAATAGAAAGTCCTAACCCAGCTCTTCCCAAAGATCTTGAATAAACATTACTTATTTTATAGTATCTTTTATATATTAAATCAATTTGTTCTTTTGGAATACCAATTCCACTATCTTTAACAGAAATTTTTATTGTTGATACCGAATTTTCTTCTTTAATCTCATATATATTGACTTTAATAAACCCATCAACAGTAAAATCAAAAGAATTATCTAATACATTTTCAATTACTTGACGAATTTTTTCTCTATCTCCAAAGTAACTTTCTTTTATATTAGTTGAAACATTTACACTAAAATTAATTTTTCTATTTTTTGAAGTTTGATTATATCTTATTCTAATATTTTTAATCAAATCTAATAAGTTGAATTTTTCAATGTTTAATAAATTAATTGTTCTTGAAATTTCATTGAATTTAAATAACTTATCTATAGAGGCTTCCCCCCTTGAAAGTGAATTTTCAATATTTTCAATCAGCTCATTATTTTCTAAAATTTTATAATTATTTTTTAAGTTTAACACAATTTTATTAACGTTTATGAGAGATGATTGTAATTCATGTATAAGATTTATATAATAATCATTTTTTTCATCTTCATTTATTTTAAAATTATTTAATTCTTTTTTTATAGCTAATAATTCATTTTGAGTTTCTTCATACATTAAGGAATCAACAGTATTATCATATTCTAATACAACAAATTCGTTTTTAATAGGCATACAAATCTTTTTTATATGAGCTTGCTCAATATCCAAAATGTTTTCTTTATTAATTCCTGTCCTAGCAACAATATCTTTTTCAACAGATACCACTCTACATATACACTTACTACAGGGCTTTTCATTATTATAAAATGCTTTATAACATTTTTTCCCAATACTATTAGGAAATTTTTCTTCAACATATTTATCAACAAATGTTACTATATGATTCTCGTTGACAATATATATAGGATATTTAGAATAATAAAATAACTCAGTTATATTTTTAGTTTCCATATTGTCCACTTCCTTCAATGTTAATTATATTAGATTTTAAATAAAAAATCTAATATAATATTATATTTCCCGGGAAAAGTTTTATAAATAACAAAAATGCCCACTCTAATAATATTTACTGAGGGGCAATGATAAAATTTATTAATAATACAATTAAATCTCAATTCTTCCTTCAAAAGCTTTAGTAAGTGTCATTTCATCAGTATATTCTAAATTTCCACCAATAGGAATTCCATGTGCTAATCTTGTAACTTTTGCATCAGAAAATTTTAATAGTTTTGAAATATACATTGAAGTCGCTTCACCTTCTACAGTCGGATTTGTAGCAACAATTACTTCTTTAACATTCTCATCTCTTACCCGCTGAATAAGTTCTCTTAATTTAATATCATCCGGTCCAATTCCATCCATTGGTGAAATATGTCCGTGAAGAACATGAAACATTCCTATATATTCCTTAGTTCTTTCAATGGAAATAATATCTTTGGGACTTTCTACCACACAAATTGTAGTACGGTCTCTTTTAGTACTTTGACATATTTCACACAATTCATCTTCAGCAAGATTAAAACATTTTGAACAAAATTTAATTTTCTCCTTTGTTTCAATAATTGCATTCGATAATTTTACTGCTTCCTCGGTATCAGTTTCAATAATATAATAAGCAAGTCTTTCTGCAGTTCTTTTTCCTATTCCTGGTAATTTAGAAAATTCATTAATTAATCTAGCAATAGGTCCAGCATAACTATTCATTAAAACATTCCCGGAATATTCATTCCACCTGTTAATTTACCCATTGATTTTTCAGAATCTTCTCCTGCTTTTAACATTGCTGCATTAACAGATGTTATAATTAAATCTTGTAACATTTCAATATCCTCTGGATCTACAATTTCTTCATTAAGTTCAATTTTCACTAATTCTTTTTTTCCATTAACAACAGCAGTAATTGCACCACCACCTGCAGTCGCTTCATATTCTCTTTTTTCTAATTCACCTTGTTTTTTCATCATATCTTTTTGCATCTTTTGAACTTGTTTCATCATATTTCCCATATTCCCAGGCATTTTTCTTTTAGCCATAGTAAACCCTCCATTTCATATTATACAATTATTAGTTAAAATCATTTTATTCTTCTATGTTTATTAGATTATTATAACCCGAAAAATAGTTTGAAATTTCTTCTTCAACATTTTCAGGTTTTTTATTATTACTTTCCTTTAATACATTATCATAAGTTACATCAATTGTTAATTTTTTTGAAAAAACTTTTTCAAGAACTTCTTCAACAGTTGTCCTATTTTGAACTTTCATTAAATTATCGCCATGAAATTTATACTCGGAATCAAACTTTAAAGTAATTTTGTTCCCATAAACAGCAATTGGTTCAGACTCCATTAAAAAAGCATACACTTTTATTCTAACCTTTTTAATTATCTTTAAAACTTCATTCCATTTTGATAAAACTTCTTCTATATCTGTGACTGATTTACTACCTTCTTCTATAAATTTCTCTATACTTTCACTAGTTTCATATTTAACTGATTGTGAAATTGGTACTTTAACTTCTTTATCTTTTTTTATAATTTTACCAAGTTCCAATAAATTAATTTTATCTTCTAGTTTTTTAATTTTTTGAATTAATGTTTCAATTGAAAAATCATATTCATTATTAAATATTTTTATAACTGCCATTTCAAATAAAATTTTCGAATGAGCAGACCATTTAATATTCTTTTCTAACTCAATAAAAATATTTAAAATTCTTAAAATTTCAGTAATTTCAATTTTTTCAGCATATTCTTTATAAAAATCATATTGTAATTCCGATGAATTAATCAATTTTATAGCATTTGAATGCATTTTAACAACAAGCAAATTCCTGAAATAATTCAAAATACTTTCAACAAATTGTTTTATATCTTTTCCTTTATTAAAAGTTTCATTTACAAGTTCAATTGCACTACTCACATTTTTATTTGTAATTGTTTTAACTAAATCATTTAATACTTCGATTTCTATAATACCTAAAATATCAACAACCAAATTATAACTTAATTTATTTTCATAAGAAAGACATTGATCTAGAATACTCAAACTATCTCTAACCGAACCTTCAGATTTCGAAATAATTAAATTTAAAGCTTCGATATCATATTCAGTATTTAATTCATTTAAAATTTTAACAAGTCTCTTAAATATATCATCACTTGATACACGCTTTAAATCATATCTTTGACATCTTGATAATATTGTATCAGGAATTTTATTTGGTTCAGTTGTTGCCAAAAGAAACACTACATATTCTGGTGGCTCTTCAAGTGTTTTTAAAAGAGCATTAAATGCACCTTTTGAAAGCATATGAACCTCATCTATAATATAAACTTTATATTTTGCATTAGACGGCGCAAACATAACATTTTCATTAATCTCTCTAATATCATCTACACCATTATTACTAGCTGCATCCATTTCAATAATATCAATTGAACTACCATTTAAGATTGATTTACAAATATTACATTCATTACAAGGATTTGCATCTTTTTTATTCAAACAATTAATTGATCTTGCAAATATTTTGGCAATTGTAGTTTTACCTGTTCCTCTTATACCACTAAACAAATAAGCATGTCCAAAACTATTATTTAAAACCTGATTTTTAATCGTATTAACAACATTATCTTGACCAACAACATCATCAAATACAAGAGGTCTAAATTTTCTATATAAAGCTAAATGAGACATTTTAACTTCCTTTCTAAAAACATTATGTTTTTCAAAAACACACCACTTGTTTATTTATAATAAACTGATATCTCTCTACAACAACAAAAAAACTAGCTAAATGCTAGTTTTAAAAATATGTAGCTGTGCATTTATACTCGATATTTAATCATTTGCGTTACCTTAATAGTTAACTCAAACCAGGCACTCTCACGGCACATAAAAGATCTCTCTTACCGCTGCTTCCTTCCGGACCTGACGGGGTTCAAAAGTTTTTATTGCGCAAGACCCAATCTTCAACATCACTTGTCAAGGGCCGACCAAACAACCACACACCTCATATAAACATCAACCCTGCTATAGCGGATTGCAGGTTACAAGGTGCCGCTACTCCCCCATTTAGCACAGCAAATTTATATAAAAAAGAGATTATTTTCTCTTCCTTAATTCGCTAAAGAATGATTTCATTAAATTTGAACATTCCATTTTCATAATCCCCAAATATACTTTCACTTGATGATTCAATCTTTCATCAAATAATATATTATAAAGGGATATAACTCCACCCGCTTTTTCATCAGGTGAGCCAATAATTAAATTTTTTATACGTGCTTGGTATATTGCACCCGCACACATCACACAGGGCTCTATTGTAACATACATATCACAATCAGTCAATCTCCATGTCCCCAAATTTTTACATGCATCTTTTATCGCAATAATTTCAGCATGCATTGTGGGGTCATTTAAACTTTCTTTTAAATTATGACCCCTACCAATAATTACATTATCTCTCACTATAATAGCACCAATAGGAACTTCATCAATTTTCAATGCTTTATTAGCTTCTTTTAATGCTTCTTCCATATATATTTTTTTCATTTATTCTCCTGGCGCATCTGAAAGGAGTTGAACCTTCGACCTATCGCTTAGGAGGCGATTGCTCTATCCACTGAGCTACAGACGCAAAATTATTTTGTAGGTTTTACAAAATCCACCAAATTAATAACTTTCTGAATTTCATATTCAATTAAAGTGTTTTGATCCTTTTGAAATTCAACTCTTTCATCATTAATTTTTTCTAATTCAGAAATTCTTTTTTTAAGTTCACTAACAGTCATATTATTTTTATTAATAATAGTTTCTGTAGTTTCTACAGTCTCTTCCATAACAGTATTTAAACTATCAATTCTCTGATAAGCATCATTTAATAAACTATCCTTATTTAATTCAGAAACTTCCATTAAACTTAATACAGTTCCTCTTTTAACATCAGTAGGTAAGTTTTCAGGTAAAGTTTTACTTAAAATATCAACCATGAATATAGATTTTTTAGTATCTAATGTTAACCTAGCATTTCTATAGATATCATCAATTGACAACAATCTATTCTTTTCATAAGATTCAATCAAAACATCAAGTTTGTTCTCAATATCATCTTTATCTTTGTCGATTTTATCTTGATTTTCGATTATTTCCTCTTTCCTCTTGATAATAGTCTCATCAATTCCTTTTACGTTTAATAATTCATCAATTACTTCTTCTGAATTATTAAAATCATCCTTTTGAAGTTCGTTTTCTTCATTTGTTTCTTCAACTGCTTCAATTAATCCTAATTTTTCAAAAATATTTTTAGCAACCACTTTTACAACCCCCTAATTTCCATAGCGTTTTTTTAACAATTCCAAACGTCTTTTGTTTAGTTTAATCAAATACTTTATATTTTCAATTTGAATGTTTTTATTTTTAATTTGATTAAGTTTGATATTTTTCTGACTTTCTAAGAAATTATAATAATTCTGTAAATTATTAATATCGTCATTCCATTTATTATTTAATACAGATTTTGTATTATCATCCTTGAACTTAGCTAAATCATTTTTAATTATTTCAATTCCTTCACTTTTGATATATGTTATTTTCTGCTTTTTTACAATAAAAGGCTTAAGCTCAGATAATTTATCTATTTTTTTATAAATTGTTACTTTACTTACACCAAATTTATTTGCAACTTCAATAACACGTAACATATCCACCCCTTCATTACAAATCATCAATCAATAAATTTTCTTCATATTTAACTATCAGTTTATTTACATTTAATAATTTTTCCTGATAATCAATAAGAAATTCATTTTTCTTTTGTATTTCAGTATCCAAAGCAAATATTTTTTCTTTCATTTTATAAATATCATTCTTAATTTTAATTTCTATTTCATTCAAATCTTTGTATTCGTCTAAAACATTCTTATTTTCATCTGAAATTTTTTCACTAAGGAAATTTTGTTTTTTTAATAACAGCTTATATAATATTTCAATACCACGATCATCAACATAAGTTATACCTAGCTTTTTAGCCGTATGACCTTCAAGAAGCAATTTGTTGTCAATAAGAGCCTCAATGAGAATAGTACGTTCCAAATTAAATTTTTTAGCAATTTCGCTAAGTTTATACATAATATCCTCCTAGCTGTTAACCATATTTTACACTAATTTTCATCAACAATGCAAGATATATTGAAAAAAAGTATTTTTATCAAATAAATACACTTTTTTTAGTATAAATTTTTCTCAAAATAGTACGTATTATCAAGTGTATTATTTTAGGAATTTTCATTTTACAACAATTTAAATAACTATTTGGTACTCATTTATTTTTCTATATAATGTACTTCTACTAATACCTAATGATTTAGCACAAAGTGAAATGTTTTTTTCGTATTCTAAAATTGTTCTCTCAATTAAATTTTTTTCAGCCTCTTTAAGCGTTGTAATTTTAAAGCTTTCCGCAAATAAACTTCTTGGCAAATCATTTAATTCAATAATAGCATCCGTTTTTTTATTATTTAAAATCTCAATTAATTTCTTTAAATCATGGAAGTTGTTTTTCCACTTTAATTCTAAAATGAAATCAATAACATTATCAGAAACAATACTGTTGACATTTAATTCAAAGAATTCAATAACAGATTTTCTTTCATACTCAATAAGTGGTTTTAATATAATTGAATTAGTTGTTAACCTAGTTAACAACCTCTCTTTTATCAAATCATTTCTTTTAAAATTATCAATTAAATCATCCATAGATATTATTATAAAAATGTTATTGCTATCACAGTATTTATCATTGTTATTGTAAACCTGTTTACTCTCCAATATTTTCACTAATTTTACTTGCTCAGAGAATTCAAGCAATTCAAGTTTTTCAAAGTATAACATTGTTTTATTTCTTGCATTAAAATATTTTTCAATATTTTTAATTCTTGAACAATTAACCACTTTTAAACTATAATCATTATAATAATTTTCCCAAATATACTTAACAAGAGAATATTTTCCAACACCACTTTTCCCTTTTATAAAAACTGGCATATTTAGATTTATATTTTCACATATTTTTCTATAATCAAGAAATTCAAGATTTTTATCATTATTGTTTTCATCTATATAAATTTCGTCAGTCATTTTTTTAATTGCATTAATTTTATCTATTGAATAATAATCCATATCACCTTCAATTCCAATAGTAATAAAATATTTATCATCCTTTTTTATATTAATTCCATGAGTAAATTTATTAAAAAATATATCTGAAATATGTTCATTTTTAAATACAGTATAGTCTTCTCTTATTTTATTTGATATTTCAGCTCCAGTTGAATAAAATTTTTCGTTTTCATCGTATAAAGAAGTTATAATATTTTGATCATCGACAACTAAATATATTCTAAAATTCATTTTCTCTATCTCATTTTCTAGTTTTTTCAAATAAACTTTTACACTTATATTTTTACGATCTGTCTTATCAATATATTTAATTTTTTTGCTTTTAAATAGATTATATCTAATCCATGAATTTGCAATTTCTGATCTTAATGCATAACGTCTTAAAGAACCGGTATTAAAATATAAGTCCTTAGTTTTTTCAATTTTATCAAATTCTAACTTTTCATAATTCATAAATTATTACTCCTTAACTAGAAAATTTATCATTTTTTTATTCTTTTTAATATGAACTTTTTTTAATTTCATCAATGAACCATCAACGTCAACTGGAATTTCACTTTCAAATTCAATTTTTATATTTTTTCCAAAGTACATATCAATTCCATCAACTTCTCCATGTGTTCCTTTATATAATTTTGTAAGGCTTTTTACAAGTGTGTGTTTTTTTATATTTCCTACTATACAAATATTGAACTCTTGGCTTTCAATATTTGCATAAGGAGTAATTTTCATTCCACTGCCTATATATTTTCCGTTACCAATGGCTATAAATAGCGTATTCTTGCTGATTAATTCATTATCTATATATACATCTTTTTTTGTAGGAGAATAGTTAATTATCCCTCTTAAAGTTGAAACTAAATAATTTATTTTACCTTTTAAAATTTTACTATTTTCCTTATAATTAAGTATCTCAGCATCTATCCCAATACCAACTACATTAATAAATGTAATATCATTTATACTACAAGTATACACTTTTCGACGAGTATTTCCCTTTATTATGTTAATTGCATCATCTATATTACTTCCAATATTAAGAGTTTTTGCAAAATCATTACCAGAGCCTATTGGCAATAAACCAATAGTAATATTATGCCCAACAACTCCATTTATTACCTCGGTTAACGTTCCATCACCACCCGCTGCAATGATATCACTGTAATTCTTTTCTTCAATTTTTTTTCGAACTAACTCTGTAATAATTGATTTTTTTGTTGATATTACAATATCATAATCATAATCTGCAAAGCGTTCTTTAATAATTGGGATAAGAATTTTACCATTCCTTTTCCCAGCAATTGGATTAATAACAAATAGTATTTTTCTCATAAGACTCCTCATTAACATTAATATTAATATTAGTATTCTATTATTATCTTAACACAATATCACTTTAATTTAAATATAATGTTTCACGTGAAACAAAAAACTCTTCTTTATGAAGAGTTTCACGTGAAACATTATATGATTTCAAGTATTCTATTTAGATCATCTAAATTGTAATACTCTATTTCTATTTTCCCTTTGAATTTATTGTTATGCTTTATATTAACTTTAGTTCCAAACCTATCAGTAAGCTTATTTTCAAACTCAACTACTTCATTCGTTTTTACATATTTATCTACTTTTTCAGTTTTAGTTAAGTAATTTTTAATAAAGCTTTCAGTTTTTCTAACTGAATAATTTCTTTTAATTATTATCTCTAAAATCTTTAATCTATCCTTTTTATTTTCCAAAGATAATAATGCTCGAGCATGTCCATTTGTTATCTCACCATTAATCAACTCAATCTTAATTTTTTCGTCAAGCTTTAATAATCTCAAGATATTTGCAATATATGATCTACTTTTTCCAACAATTTCTGAAAGTTCTTTCTGAGTTAGATTATATTCTTCTATTAATAACGCATAAGCATTAGCTTCCTCTATCTCATTTAAATCTTCTCTTTGAATATTTTCAATTAACGCTAATTTTGAAACTGTTTCATCATCAGCTTTTCTTACAACTACCGGAACACTTCCAATATTTAAATTTTTTGCAGCTCTCCATCTTCTTTCACCTGCAATTATTTCATACCCATTAACAACAGATCTAACAACAATAGGCTGAATTATTCCATACTGCTGTATCGAATTCATTAGCTCATTCATTTTTAGACTATCAAATTCTTTTCTAGGTTGCTTTCTATTTGGTTTAATCTTATCAACATCCATTGATAATAATTTTTCATTTTCATCAGTGCTATTTTCTGATATTAATGCTCCTAACCCTCTTCCTAAACCTTTGCTTTTCATTTAATCACCCTTTATAATCTCTCTTGCTAGTTTTTTATATGAAATCGCTCCAATTGAATTAGGACTATATTCAAATATTGGTTTTCCAAAACTAGGAGCCTCTGCTAATCGTATATTTCTAGGTATAACCGTATCATATACAATTTCACCAAAATAATTTCTTACATCATCTTCAACTTGTTTTGATAAATTTGTGCGTTTATCAGACATAGTCATTAAAATTCCCTCTATCCTCAAAGTAGGATTAATACGTTTCTGAACTAATTTACATGTATTTATTAACTCACTAACTCCCTCTAATGCATAATACTCACTTTGAATTGGTATAATAACACCATCCGAAGCTGCTAGAGAATTAATTGTTAAAACATTAAGAGATGGTGGACAATCAATTAAAATATAATCAAATTGATCTTTAATTACATCAATAATATCTTTTAATAAATAATCTCTATTAATCATCCTTGACATTTCAATTTCTGCTCCTGCTAAATTAATATTCGCAGGTATTATGCTTAAACTCTCAAATTCTGTTTCAGATACACATTCAACTATCTCTTTATCGCTCATTAAAGCTTCATAAACAGTACAACTTAATTCATTTTTATTTCTTATACCAATACCACTTGTTGCATTTGCTTGCGGATCCATATCAACAATCAAAACATTCATTGAATGCTTACTTAAGTAACTTGCCAGATTAATTACCGTAGTAGTTTTACCTACACCACCTTTTTGATTAAATATACTTAGTATTTTTCCCATAATTACTCCTTTTAATCCTTTTTTCTATTATACACTGTTTTATCAATAAATATAAGTAATATTGGAAATAAATCATTATAATCCCGTAAATCACATCAAAATATCTTCAAATCACATTTTTTTTTACTTTTTACAAAAAAAATAGCCCATTTAAGACTATTTCGGTATTCTAATTTTCACTTCTATATAATTTTCAGTTTCATTTCTTTCAAATTCAGCGTTTACTCCAATATCAATGATTTGATTGTATGCTTTTCTTATAGTGTTCACATATACTCCAGCTCCAAGTTTATATTGAGTATTCTTCTTTCTTCTAGTAATTCTAACTTCATCTAAAATATTTTTAACCAGAACATCTGTTTGTTTTACATTTAAATTGTTTTTTACAATTTTATCGATTACTCTATTTTGCATTTCTATATTATCTAATAATAACAATGTTCTAGCATGTCTTTCAGTTAATTTATTTTTAATAATTCTAGTAACTATTTCATCATCTAATTTCAATATTCTAAGTTTATTTGAAATAGATGATTGTGATTTTCCAACTTTGCTTGATAATTCTTTCTGACTAATACTATATTTTTCAATTAAATATTTATATGCGTTAGCTTCTTCTAAAAAACCTAAATTTTCTCTTTGAATATTTTCTACGAGTGCAAGAACCGCTGACTCTTCATCGTTAACATCAACTACTACGGTTGGTATTTTCTTAAATCCCGCTTTTATAGTTGCTCTTAATCTTCTCTCGCCTTGTATCAATTCATAATTTTTTCCATTCTTTCTTACACTAATTGGCTGTATTACACCAACTTCCTTTATAGATTGTGCTAATTCCTCTATCGAATTTTCAACAAAATAATTTCTCGGTTGATTAGGATTTCTTACTATGTTTTCTACATCTATAAATAATATATCGTTAATTTTTTCCACATTATCATCCTTTAATTGGTTTCTTTTTTGGTTTCCCCGAAGTTCTTGGATAAGATTTTGGTGTTAATTCAACTTTTTTTATAACTATAATTGATCTGCTAAAATCACTATCAGGTAATTGAAACTTCATAATTTTTTCTACTTTTCCACCTAAAATAGATATTGCTTTATTTGCATCATTTAACTCATCTTCTACTTCTGAACCTTTCATTGCAACAAAATATCCATTTACACTTACAAATGGAAGACAAAATTCCGCTAAAGTAGCCAATTCAGCAACTGCTCTTGAAACAACAACATCAAATTTTTCTCTATATTCATTATCTCTTCCATAATCTTCAGCTCTACCATGAAGTGCAAATGTATTTTTTAAATTAAATTTTTCTATAACAGTTTCTAGATACTCAATTTTTTTTAATCTTGAATCAATCATTGTTAATTCAATTTCATCATTATAAAATTTAAGCGGTATGCCTGGAAAACCACCACCAGTACCCATATCCATAACTTTTTTATGACCATCAAATAATTTTGTGTTTACAACTGTTAATGAATCAATAAAATGTTTATCAATTATTTCATTTTCATCTGTAATAGAGGTTAATCTCACTCTTTCATTCCATAAAAGCATATGATTCATAAATTCTTCAAATTTATTAACTTTTTCACTATCTAAATTTATATTCATTTTAAATGTTTTTTCTATAAATATTTTTTTATTATTCATAACATCAAACACTTTCTTTTTCTCTTTTTATTTTTTCAATGTATACATACATTACATTTACATCAGCAGGATTAACACCTGAAATTCTAGATGCCTGCCCTAAAGATTTTGGCAATATTTCAATTAATTTTTCTCTAGCTTCAAGTCTTAATCCTTCAATATCATTATAATCTATACCTTCTGGTATCATTTTAGTTTCCATTTTCTTAAATTTTTTAACTTGTTGAAGTTGTTTAATTATATAACCTTCATATCTAATTTCATTTTCACATTGAAATATCACATCTTTTGATAATTCAGGTCTATTAATATCAATATTACTCAAATTTTCATAATTTAATTCAGGTCGTTTTAATAATTCATATAGTGATTTTGATGAATGAATTGATGTACTATCATTTTTTTCTAGAAATTCATTTAGATCATTAGGCTTAATCATTACTTCTTTTAATCGATTTAATTCATTTTTAACAGCTTCTTTTCTATTAAGCATTGTATTATATCTTTCTTCTGTAGCAAGTCCAATATTATAAGATTTCTCAGTTAATCTAAAATCAGCATTATCTTGTCTTAAAAGCAATCTATATTCGCATCTTGAACTCATCATTCTATATGGCTCGTCTGTTCCTTTAGTAATTAAATCATCAATCAATACACCAATATATGCCTCCGATCTATCTAAAATAAAAGGTTCTTTACTATTTATTTTTAAATGTGCATTAATTCCAGCCATTATTCCTTGTGCAGCGGCCTCTTCATATCCTGACGAACCATTAGTTTGACCAGCAAAAAATAAATTTTCTACTTTTTTATGCTCTAATTTAGCATCTATTTTAGTTGGATTAATACAATCATATTCAATTGCATAAGCAGGACGCATAACTTCAACGTTTTCAAGCCCTTTTATCGATGACATAAACTCAATTTGTAAATCAAGTGGTAATGAAGTGCTCATTCCTTGAACATACATTTCGTTTGTATAATTACCTTCTGGTTCAATAAATAATTGATGTCGTGATTTACCTGTAAATCTTTCCAATTTTGTTTCTATTGAAGGGCAATATCTCGGGCCTACACCTTCTACTAATCCTCCATACAAAGCAGTTTCATCCAAATTACTAAGTATTATATCATGTGTTGTTTCATTTGTATAAGTCAACCAGCAAGGTTCTTGTTTTTTTGAAATATCTCCACTCATAAAAGAAAACGGTATTACTTCGCTATCTCCAACTTGTAAAATCATATTATCAAAATTCAAACTTCTTCTATTAATTCTAGCTGGTGTTCCTGTTTTAAATCTTACTAAATTTAATCCATGCGCTTTTAAATTTTTTGATAATTCAGTTGAAGCTTTTAGTCCATCTGGACCACTAATAAAAATGTTTTTCCCTATAAATACTTTTCCACCTAAATAAGTACCCGATGCAATAATAACAGCTTTTGCTTTATAAGTTTGTTTTAAATTATCAATTATTCCAACAACTTTTCCATCTTCTATAATGATATCCATTACTTCTGCTTGTTTTAAATATAAATTATCTGTATTCTCTATTACTTTCTTCATTTCAATATGATACTGACTTTTATCAGCTTGTGCTCTTAAAGAATGTACAGCAGGTCCTTTTCTTGTATTTAACATTTTACTCTGAATATATGTTTTATCAATTACTTTTCCCATTTCGCCACCAAGAGCATCAATTTCTCTAACCAAATGCCCTTTTGCAGTACCACCAATTGAAGGACTACAAGGCATCATTGCAACGGCATTTAAATTAATTGTCATTAATAATGTTCTTGAACCAAGTCTTGCAGAGGCCAAAGCAGCTTCACTTCCAGCATGACCAGCACCAACTACTATAACATCATAGTTTTTATTCATTCATTGACCTCCTTTTATTTTCCTAAACAAAAATTACTAAATATTTTATCGATTACATCTTCACCAATTGTATCACCAGTTATTTCGCCTAAATAATCGTATGCATCTTTAATATCAACTTCAATAAAATCATATCCTATCGCACTTTCAGTAGCATTAATTGCCGCATTAATACTATTAAAGGCTTTTTTAATTAAATTAATATGTCTAATATTAGTAATATATTCATTTTCACTTGATTTAATATCACCATTATAAACCATTTTTGCAATTTCATCTTCAACTTCTTCAATTCCATGTTCATTTGTTATTGATGTTCTAATCATAATTTTATTTTTTAATAATTCATTTAATTCATTAAAATCTATTTTACTTTCTAAATCTGTTTTATTAATTACAATAATTACTTTTTTATCTTCTATATATTGAATTATTTCTCTATCTTCTTTTGATATTTCTTCAGCATTATTAAGTACAAAAATTACAAGATCTGCTTTATTAAAGAAAGATTTACTTCTATTAACTCCAATTTTTTCTATTTCATTATCAGTTTCTCTAATTCCTGCAGTATCAATTATTTTAAGAGGTATTCCATTTATATTTACATATTCTTCGATTACATCCCTAGTTGTACCAGGAATATTTGTAACAATTGCTTTTGCCTCTTTTAATAATGCATTAAGAAGTGATGATTTTCCAACATTTGGTTTACCTATGATAACTGTAGATAATCCATTTTTTATTATTTTTCCAGTTTCAGAATTTTTTAACATTTTATTAATTATATTTTTATTTTCATTAAGTTCATTTAAAATTTCATTATGAGTAATATCTTTTATGTCTTCTTCTGGATAATCAATACTTACTTCTATCTTTGACATTAATTCCAATAATTTATCTCTAATAGTATTGATTTTAACAGATAAATATCCTTCTAATTGATTATACGCTACATCGAAACCTTTCGGTGTTTTAGCACTTATTAAATCCATAACACTTTCAGCTTGTGATAAATCAAGTCTACCATTTAAAAATGCTCTTTTAGTAAATTCTCCTGGATCAGCCATTCTTACATCAAAAGTTAAAATTAAATCTAATATTCTTCTAATTGGAACACTTCCACCATGACAATTAATTTCTACTACGTTTTCTGTTGTATATGTATTTGGTGATTTCATCAGAGATACTAAAACCTCATCAATTACATTTTCTCCGTCCATTATATGTCCATAAATTAATTCTCTATTTTTATAGCTTTCTAAATTATTTTTTGATTTATTTACAAATATTTTATTTATAACCTCAAACGAATTTTCTCCGCTCATTCTAATAATTCCAATAGCACCTTCACCGTTTGGTGTTGAAATTGCAACTATAGTATCTTCCATTTTATCACCTCATTTTTTAATTAATAAAACCCAGTAATATACTGGGTTATTTTTTAGGATTATTATTATAACAAATTACAACTTTTCTATATGGGTCTTTTCCTCTTGATATTGTATTAATACCAAAAACATTTTGCAAAGTAGAATGAATAATTCTTCTTTCATATGGATTCATAGGTTCAAGTACAATATCACTCTTCTTAGTTTTAGCCTTTTTAGCAAGTCTTCTAGCCAAATTTTGAAGTGTTTTCTTCCTTTTAACTCTATATTCTTCAGCATCAAGTAAAATTCTGACATATTCTTCTTTATCTTTATTAACTGCTAATGATACTAAATATTGTAAAGAATCTAAAGTTTCACCCCTTCTTCCAATTACTAGTGCCATATCATCACCACTAATATCTACATTAATACAATTATCAACTTCCTCAATTTTTAATTCTGCTTCTATTTCCATATTTAATAATATTTTATTTAATATATTTTTCACTTCATCTACAGCTAAAATTTGTTTCTCAATTTTTTTTGTTACATTTATGATTGCTTCTTTTCTTCCTATAACACCTAATAAGCCTTTTGATGGCTCTTGAATAACTTCAACTTCAACTTCTTCTCTATTTACTCCCAAACGAGCAAGTGCATACCGTAATGCTTCTTCAACGGTTTTTCCGCTTTTTTGAACACTTTCCATTTATTAATCCTCCTTAGTTAACTTCGTAATTATCAATTGTTGACCTATCTGGAAAACATTACTTACTGTCCAATATAACATTAAACCAGACGCAAATTTTTGTCCCATATATAAAATCATTAATGGCATCATTAAACTGAATGTTTTCATTTGAGCTCCAGATTGTTGTGAACTTCCACTCATGCTCATTGAAAAATAAGTTGAAATAGCAGATATTATTGGAAAAATACCTGGAAATGCTAATAACCAACTAGGTCCACTTGTTAAAACATTGCTAATTAAATCAGGTGAGTCAAGATTTTTTAACCATAAAAAACTTGTATTTATTGCAATATTTGTAGCCTCAAGATTTCCATGAAATACATATAATGTTGGATCTCTTAAAACACCAAATAATCCAAACAATATTGGCATTTGAATTAATAAAGGTAAACATCCTGAAAGTGGATTTGCACCATTTTCTGAATATAATTCCATTGTTTTTTTATTTAAAGTTTCTTTATCATTCTTATACTTTTCTTGTAATTTTTTTATTTCTGGCTGTAACTTAGTCATTTTATTAGTTGATTGAACTTGTTTAATTGATAATGGAAATAATATCAATTTAATTAAAAGCGTTAATATAATTATAGAAATTCCATAACTATTTGTAATATTATAAATTGTTCCTAAAATGGGTCCTACAAATTTTGCTAAAAAATACATATATTCCTCCTATTATTTGAGTGGATCATATCCACCTTTGTTAAACGGGTTGCATCTTAAAATTCTTTTTGCACTTAAATAACTGCCTTTAATTGAACCATATTTTTCAACAGCTTCCAATGAATATTGAGAACAAGTTGGATAAAATCTACATGTAGAATGACCTTTTAAAGGTGAAATATATTTTCTATAAAATTTAATTAATAAAATCAATATTTTTTTCATTTTATATTACTCCTAAATTTTTTATAAACATTTCTAAATTCTTTATCAACTTTTTTATATTCTGCTTTTTTCATAATATTTCGCGCAACAATTACAAAATCATAACCTTTAACAGTTTCTTTAAAATTCAGTCTAAATATTTCTTTTAAAATTCTTCTTGCTTTGTTTCTTGTAACAGCTTTTCCTACTTTTTTACTAACAGTAAATCCAATTCTATCATATTCTAAATTATTTTTAAAATAATAAAAAACAAAATACTTATTTACAATTTTTTTACCCTTTTTATAAATATTCTTAAATTCATCATTTTTTTTAATACTCTGAGGTAGCATTTCTCCTCCTCAATATACTCTTATGCACACTTCTTCATAATACTGCAAAGTTATTATACATTGTCAAAAAATAAATGTCAAGCATTGCGGTATACATAGCAATTTTATTTTATTCATCAAACTTTTATCAACAACCTGTTTATTTGTGGATAAAATAAATAATTAAATTGATAATTTTTTCATTTTTTGATATTATATTATTAAATATTGATATGTTAATAACTTTTACCCACAGTTATTTAAAAATTGATTTTGTGGATAATATGTTAATTAATAGCAAATTTATTAACAATAATTTTGTAAAACTTGCATATACAGTCATTTATTAGTTGATATTTTATCTTGATAATCTGGGGATAAATTATTTTTTTTGTATTTTTTTTAATTATTAACAATTTTATTAACATCAAAAAATTTATTTATATTGGTTTTTTTAGAATTATAAACATATGCGTTATTAATTTTTATGTTAATAACCTGTTAATACATATATTATGGAGGTTTCAAAATGAACAATTTACAACAAATTTGGAATAATTCACTTAATTTAATAAAAGATGAATTAACGGAAGTAAGTTTTAATACTTGGCTTGGATCTATTGAACCAATCAATATTAATAATGAAAACTTAATTCTTTCAACACCAAATGATTTTAATAAACAGATACTTGAAGATCGTTATCTTATTTTAATTAAAAATGCAGTTAAACAAGTTACTAATATTGAATATAATATTCAAATAGTTATACCTGGAGAATTAAATACTATAAACTCAAACTCAGAACCTAAAAAACAAATAGATAATTATGATTTCCCTGAAAAATCAAAATTAAATCCTAAATATATATTTAGTGAATTTGTAATAGGAACTTCAAACCGATTTGCACACGCTGCTTCATTAGCTGTTGCTGAATCTCCAGCAAATGCATATAATCCACTTTTTATATATGGTGGAGTAGGACTTGGTAAAACTCATTTAATGCATGCAATAGGTCATTATGTTAAAAATCAAAATAAAAATGCAAACATTATATATGTAACTTCTGAAAAATTTACTAATGATTTAATTAATTCAATTAAAGATGATAAAAATGTAGAATTTAGAAATAAATATAGAAAAGCTGATATTTTATTAGTTGATGATATTCAATTTATTGCTGGTAAAGAGCGTACTCAAGAAGAATTTTTCCATACTTTTAATGCTCTTCATGAAGATAATAAACAAATAATTTTATCTTCTGATAGACCACCAAAGGAGATACCAACTTTGGAAGCTCGTTTAAGATCTAGATTTGAATGGGGATTAATTACTGATATTCAAGCTCCTGATTACGAAACTAGAATAGCTATACTTCAAAAAAAAGCTGAAAGAGATAATATATTAATTCCAAATGATGTATATGAATTTATTGCTACTAAAATAAAATCCAATATTAGAGAATTGGAAGGTGCTTTGATACGTGTTGTTGCTTATTCATCATTAACTAATAAAGAAATATCAGTAGAATTATCAAATGAAGCATTAAAAGATATTATTTCTAATAATAAACCTAAAAAAGTAACTGTAGATTTAATTATTAGTGTTGTATGTAAAAATTACGATATTACACAAAAAGAAATAGTTTCAAAAAGAAGATCAAGAAATATTTCATTTCCACGTCAAATTGCTATGTATTTGTGTCGTGATTTAACCGATTTATCTCTTCCTAAAATTGGAGAAGAATTTGGTGGAAGAGATCATACAACTGTTATTCATGCAAAAGATAAAATCTATAATAAAATAAATGAAAATCCAGAATTTGCTATTACTATAAAAAATCTTATAAAAGAAATTGTAAACGAATAATTATTAACATTTTTTGTTGATAAGTTAATTAAATTTTGTTGATAATTATTTATATAAAACATGTTAATAACTTTAAAAATGCTTCAATGTTATGCACATGTTTATAACATTGATATTCTTTAAATTTAAATGTTTTATTGGCTTATTAACAAATTAACAGGTCCTATTACTATTACTATTTTAATTATATTTATTTATATAATATTTTTAAAATAAAACAAGGAGGTTTTCCACATGAATATTAAAATAAACAAACAAATTTTATTAGATGCATTAAATACATCATCAAAAGCAATTTCTAATAAATCTTCATTGCCTATATTATCAGGATTATTATTAGATGCTAAAGATAACAATTTAATTATTACTGGAAATGATCTTAATTTAGGTATTGAAACAACAATTGAAGCAAATATTATTGAAGAAGGTTCTGTTGTTGTTGATGCATCTTTTTTTATTTCAATAATAAATAAATTACCTAATGATATAATTAATATTTTATATAATGATAATATTGTAAATATTTTTTGTAATGATATTGAATTTAATTTAGTTGGTAAAGCAGCAGAAGAATATATTGAAATTCCTTTTATTGAAAAAAATAATATCTATAAAATAAATTCAAAATTAATGAAAACAATAATTAAGCAAACTAATTTTTCAATATCAACAGATGAAGCAAGACCAGTTTTGACAGGAGTTCTTTTTAAAATTAATAATGGTGAATTAACGCTTGTATCATTAGATGGTTATAGATTATCTTATAAAAAAGTTAAAATTGATTCATTACTTGATAATTTATCAATTATTCCAGGTAAGACATTAAATGAATTAAATAAAATATTAAATGATGATAGTGAACTTGAAATTTTTTTTACAGATAAACATGTATTATTTAATTATAATAATGTTAAGATAATTTCAAGATTGTTAGAGGGAGAATTTATTAATTATGATCAAATTATTCCTACTAATTTTAAATCTAAAATGATAGTTAAAACATCTGATTTTAAATATTCAATAGATAGAGCTTATTTACTTTCTCTAAAAAGTAGAAAAGCATCTATAAAATTTGAAATTAGTAATAATAATTTATTAATAATTTCAAATTCAGAAAACGGAAAAATGGAAGAAAATATTAAAGTAAATTATGATGGAAGTGAATTAAAAATAGGATTTAATCCCTCATATATTTTAGATGTTCTTAAAGTAATTGACAGTGAAAATATTATTATTGAATTCAATAATAATATGAGTCCTGCAATAATAAAAGCATTTGATGATGATAGTTATAAATATATGATATTACCAGTTAGATTAGTAGAGTAGGGAGATAAAATGAAAAAGATTTATATTAAAACTGATTTTATAAAAATGGATCAATTATTAAAATATGCTGAAATTGCTGGAACTGGAGGTCATGCAAAATATTTAATTCAAAATAATTTTATTAAATATAATGGCGAAATAGATAATAGACGAGGAAAAAAAGTGTATCCTGGAGATATAGTAACTATTGATCTTTCAGAAGATGAAACTTTAAATGAAGATTTTATTGAATTAGAAATATTAAAAAAATAATTTTGTAGTGTTAGGAGATAAATTTGTTTGTTAGTAAATTGGAATTAAAAAATTTTAGAAATTATAATGATTTTAATATTGAATTTAATAGTAATTTAAATATTATTATTGGTGATAATGCGCAAGGCAAAACAAATTTACTAGAGGCAATATATTTTGGATGTTTTGGAAAATCATTTAGAAATTCAAATGACAAGGATTTAATATTAAATGATAACATATTTAACTATGTAAAATTAAATGTTGTTAAAAAGCATATAGATATCAAAATTGAATATAGAATTCATCAGAAACTAAATAAAGAAATTAAAATTAATAATAATTCTATAAGAAAATTATCTGAAATATTAGGAAATATTTATGTAGTTTTATTTTCGCCTGAAGATATTTTTTTGATTAAAGGTTCTCCAAATATTAGAAGACAATTTATAAATAGAGAACTTTCAAATATTAATAAAAAATATTGTTATAATTTAATTGAATATAGAAAAATTTTAAAACAAAGAAATAATATTTTAAAAAATAGTCATAATTTAAATGAAGAAATGCTTGATATTTTTACAGAACAATTAGTTGACAAAGGCACTAAAATAATAATAGATAGAATTTATTTTTTAAAAAAAATAAATAAAATTAGTAATAGTATTCATAAAGATTTAACAAATGATAATGAAAATCTAAAAATAGATTATTTATCAAATATTAGTATTAAAAATGAAGAAAATTATGATAAAATAAAGATGGAATTTTTAGAAAAAATTAATAAATATAAAGAAAGAGAAATTAGAATGGGATATACTTTAGTAGGCCCACATAAAGATGATTTTATTATATTTTTAAATGATAAAGAAATAAAAAAATATGGATCTCAAGGACAGCAGAGAACTGCTGCTTTATCACTTAAATTATCTGAAATAGAACTTATTAGTACTGAAACGGGTGAATATCCAATTTTATTATTAGATGATGTATTTTCAGAATTGGATATCAATAGGCAAATAAATTTAATTAAAATTTTTAGTAATACCCAAACTATTATTACATCTACAATATTTGATAAAATTTTAAAAAATAAGGTAACTGATTATAAATTAATTAAAATAGAAAATGGAAAAATAGCAGGAGGAAAATATGAGTGAGAATACAGAATATAATGCCAGTCAAATTCAGGTTCTAGAGGGATTAACACCAGTTAGAAAAAGACCAGGAATGTATATTGGCACGACTTCTGAAAGTGGTTTACATCATTTAGTTTATGAAATTGTTGACAACAGTATTGATGAAGCATTGGCAGGATATTGTGATTCAATAGAAGTAACAATAAGAAAAGATAATTCAATAAAAGTAGTAGATAATGGACGTGGAATACCAGTTGATATTCATGAAAAATCTAAAAAACCTGCTGTGGAAATTATACATACTACTTTACATGCTGGTGGAAAATTTGGTGGTGGAGGATATAAAGTATCAGGAGGTTTGCATGGAGTTGGTGCTTCAGTTGTAAATGCTCTTTCAAATTCATTTATTGTTGAAGTTCATAAAAATGGAAATATATATAGAATTGAATTTGAGAAAGGTATTAAAACTAAAGATCTAGAAATTGTAGGAAAAACAGATAGAACTGGAACAACAACTATTTTTAAACCTGATGATACAATATTTGAAACTTTGATTTTTAAATTTGATATATTAAAAAACAGATTAAGAGAACTTGCGTTTTTAAATAAGGGAATAAAAATTATAATTAATGATGAAAGAGAAGAAAATTTACAAGAATTATTTCATTATGAAGGTGGAATAAAAGAATTTGTAAAATATTTAAATAGAAATAGAACTGCTATTCATGATGAAATTTTATATTATGAAGGAATAATAGATAATACTGTTGTTGAAATTGCGATGCAATATACTTCTGGTTATTCAAATAATTTATTTACTTTTGCAAATAATATTAATACTCATGAAGGTGGAACACATTTAAGTGGTTTTAGAAGTGCATTAACTAGAAATATAAATGATTATGCAAGAAAAATGAATTTTTTAAAAGAAAAAGAAGAAAATTTTATTGGAGAAGATGTAAGAGAAGGTTTGACTGGTGTAATTTCAGTTAAACTTGAAGAACCACAATTTGAAGGTCAAACAAAAACAAAACTTGGAAATAGTGAAATAAGAGGAATTGTTGATACCGTTACTTCAAATCTTTTAAAAGAAATTTTAGAAGAAAATCCAGTGGTTGCAAAAATAATTATTGAGAAATGTTTAAATGCTGAAAAAGCTAGAAGAGCTGCTAAAAATGCAAGAGAATTAACTAGAAGAAAAGGTCTTTTAGATGGATTAACATTACCTGGAAAGTTATCTGATTGTTCAAGTAAAGATCCTTCAGAATCAGAATTATATATTGTCGAAGGGGATTCTGCGGGTGGATCAGCTAAACAAGGAAGAGATAGAAAAATACAAGCAATATTACCTTTAAGAGGAAAAATTCTTAATGTTGAAAAAGCAAATTTTGCTCGAATATTTAAATCTGATAGTATTAGACAAATGATTACAGCTTTTGGATGTGGTATTGGAGATGAGTCTGATATTGAAAAATTAAGATATCATAAAATTATTATTATGACAGATGCTGATGTCGATGGTGCTCATATTGCAACTTTACTATTAACCTTTTTTTATAGATATATGAGAGAATTAATTGAAAATGGAAATATATATATTGCTCAACCACCTTTATATAAACTTCAAAGTGGAAAAAATATTCAATATATTTATAAAGATGCTGAATTAGAAGATAAAATTAAAGAAATGGGTGGTGAATGTAGTCAGCAAAGATATAAAGGTTTAGGAGAGATGAATCCCGAACAGTTATGGGAAACTACAATGAATCCTGAACATAGAATTTTAAAGCAAGTTAATATTGAAAATGCTATTGAATCAGATAATATTTTCACTATATTAATGGGAGAAAAAGTAGAACCACGTAGAAAATTTATTGAAGAAAATGCAAAATATGCTGAAAATATCGACATATAATTGAGGTGAAATAATTGACTGAAGAATTTAATAATGTTAATAAAGTAGATATAATTGATGAAATGAAAACTTCATATATTGATTATGCAATGAGCGTAATAGTATCTAGAGCTTTACCAGATGTTAGAGATGGATTAAAGCCAGTTCATAGAAGAATTATATATGCAATGAAAGAATTAGGTTTAACTCCAAATAAAACTTATAGAAAATCTGCCCGTATTGTCGGCGATGTATTAGGTAAGTATCATCCGCATGGTGATCAATCTGTTTATAATGCAATGGTTAGAATGGCACAAGATTTTTCGATAAGATATAAATTAGTTAATGGACATGGTAACTTTGGATCTGTTGATGGTGATTCACCAGCTGCAATGAGATATACTGAAGCAAAAATGGGAAAAATTACAGTTGAATTATTAAAAGATATTCATAAAGATACAATTGATTTTATGCCAAACTTTGATAATACCTTAAAAGAACCAATTGTATTACCTGCAAGATATCCAAATTTATTAGTTAATGGAACAAATGGAATAGCAGTTGGAATGGCAACTTCGATTCCACCACATAATTTAAATGAAATTATTGATGCAGTAATTAAATTAATAGATGATGAAAATGCAAATGTTGAAGATTTACTTAAAATTGTAAAAGGACCAGATTTACCAACAAGTGCTACAATTCTTGGAATTGAAGGAATAAAAAATGCTTACAGAACTGGAAGAGGAAAAATAAAAATTAAGTCAAAATCTACAATTGAAGAAATGGGTAGAGGCAAAAATAAAATTATTATTACTGAAATTCCTTATCAAGTGAATAAATCAAGATTGCTTGAAGAAATTGCAAAACTTGTTAGAAACAAAGTTATTGATGGTATTACTGATTTAAGAGATGAAAGTAATAGAGAAGGAATTAGAGTTGTTATTGAATTAAGAAAAGATGTTAATGCTGAAATATTATTAAATAAATTATATAAGCATACTAATTTAAAAGTAACTTATTCAATTATTATGTTAGCTCTTGTTAATGGTGAACCTAAAATACTTAATTTATTTGAAATATTAAATCATTATTTAAATCATCAAAAAGAAGTTGAAACAAGACGTGTACAATATGATCTTGATAAAGCTGAAAAAAGATCTCATATTTTAGAAGGTTATATTATTGCACTTGATAATATTGATAACATTATTAAATTAATAAAAGCTTCAAAATCTACTGAAGAAGCTAAACAATCATTAATTTTAAAATATAAATTAAGTGATATACAAGCTGATGCAATTTTAAATATGAAATTACAAAGATTAACAGGTTTAGAAAAAGAAAAAATTAATGAAGAATATAATCAATTATCAATAATTATAAAAGAATTAAAAAATATTTTAGGCAATGATTCTTTATTGTTAGATATCATTAAAAATAATTTAATAGAAATAAAAGAAAAATATGGTGATGAAAGAAAAACGAATATAGAAATGGATGAAGATGATATTGATATTGGAGATTTAATTGAAGAAAAAAAAGTAATAATAACTCGTACCAACGATGGATATATAAAAAGAATTCCAATTGATGTTTACCATAAGCAAAACAGAGGTGGACGTGGAAAAATTGGTTTAGAAACTAAAGAAAATGATCAAATAGTTGATATAATTACTACTTCTACACATAATGAATTGTTATTTTTTACTGATTTTGGAAAATTATATCATATAAAAGCATATAAAATAAAAGAAGGAACAAGAACGTCGAAAGGTGTAAATGTAATAAATTTACTAAAACTTGATATTGATGAAAAAATAACTTCAATAATTCCGATAACTGAATTTGATGATAGTTATCTTGTATTTTGTAGTGAAAATGGAATAATTAAAAAAACAAGATTAAATGATTTAAAATCTAATAGAACTACAGGTTTAATTTTTATTAATTTAAAAGAAAATGATAAAGTAATAAATGTTAAAAAAACAACAGGAAGTGATGATATTATTGTTATTTCTTCTGAAGGAAAAGCAATTAGATTTTCTGAAACAGATGTTAGAGCAATGGGAAGAAATGCAACTGGTGTTAAAGCTATGAATTTACCAGATAACGAAAAAATAGTATCTATGGAAGTAATTAATGAAGAAAATAAAAATATGCAATTATTTTTAGCAAGCGAAAATGGATACGGGAAAAGAACAAATATTAGTGAATATAGAATACAAAAAAGAGGTGGAAAAGGTAATATTACTTACAAAACATCTCATAAAACTGGTTCATTGATAGGTGCATTAATTTTAAATGAAGATAATGATATTATGATAATTAATTCTGATGGTATAATGATTAGAATTTCAGCAAATGACATTTCTATTATTGGTAGAAATACAAGTGGTGTTAAAATAATGAAATCAGAAGAAAATACAAAATTAGTTTCAATTGCAAAAGTAATGAAAGAAGAAATAGAAGAAATAGAAGAATAAATAAAAATAAATGTTTAAAAAAAATTGTGGGGGATATAATACAATTATAGCCCCCTTTGATATTTATATATTATGATGAATCTATTTATTAGATTCATTTTTTTTAAACTAATAAATATGGAGTAAAAAATAAAGTAAATAAAATTATATCAATAATAAAAAAAGTTATAAATTTTTTAAAAAAATGCAAATTTTTATTTTTTGAAATATCATGCATTGAATAAATTGAAATTAAACTTAATATAATAATACTAAATAATCTTAAAAATGGATTTGTAAAAATAATTGGCAAATTTGAGAGTGTAACATTAAAAAAAACATATTTGAATTTTGATAGTAAATATAAACTAATAGATAATATTAGTAATTTATTTTGATTTTGTTCAGCCCAAGTAATTTTAAAAAGTGCAATTGGTAATACTATAACAAATATTGGTATTAAAAATAATATTGAATATATTAAAGCATATAAAAACAAAGGTAAAAAAGTTGTAAATGTAGTAAAAAATAAATTTTTGTAATCATTAAATGTTAATTTTTGACTTATTCTAATCAAATTTTTATTTGTAGATGAAATAAAAGTTGATAATTGAGAATCACCACTTTTTTCTGAAAATAATAAATATTCATCATTATTGAAAATATAATATTTAATTTTATTTGGAAATTTTTTTGTTTTAGTAAGTGGTATTTTATTATCATCTGAAAATTTAACAACATTTGGAAATTTTTTATTTTTAGTAGAAATATCAATTTTTCCAATATTTGTATCTTCATTTTGAATAAAACATTCACCATCATTTAAATATTTTAAATTATATCCGCTGCTAAAATAATTTTTAGATTCTTTAATATTTAAATTTTCATCTAAAGACAAATAGTAATTTGAAAAAACTCCAAATTTTGAATTATATACTACGATAATATTATCAAAATCATTTTTAATTTTATTGCTGTCAAAACTAAAAATATTAGTTACTGAATCAAAAGTATATGATTTTATAAATTTATCATTTTTAATTTCATTATTAAATAATTCAATAAAATGAAGTTCATATTTATAATTATTAAAATTTATATATGAAATATAATATATATTATTAAGTTTGAAAAAAGAAGATTTTATCAAATGATCTACGTTTTTAATTTTTTTATCATTTAAAAAAATATAATTATCTTTATAGTATAAAATATCATTTTCGATTATTGAAATATTTTCAATATTAGAATAAAGAATTTTATCATTAATAATATTTCCATTTTTATTAATTAGAAGTTTATTTAATATTTTATTTTCTTCAAATAGTAATTTAATATTATTTTCACTTAAAGAAACTTTTAAATTATTTATATATTTAAATTTCTTATTTATCTTTTTATGAGTTATTAAATTCATATTTTCATCATATATATCAAGAAAAATGAAATTTTTTGAAAAATAAAATAAATAATAATCATCATTGATAAGAATAAATTCAATATCTTTATTATTAAAATCATCATAATTATCATTTAAATAATAAGAATTTAATTTAATAGAATTTGACCAATTTTTATTTGGGAGTTTTGTTTTTTCAAAATAAAGTATAGATAATAAGCTAGTGAATATAATTATTAATGTTAGTGGCAAAATAAATTTGTAACTTTTTAATATTCTTAATTTGTTCATATATTATCCTTTCTTTTTATTAGATTATATTTTAAAAAAAATGAATATTCAAAAAAATTAATAAAAATTAATATATAATATGTAAAAATATGTAAAAAAAAAAAAAAAATTTGTTTAATTTTCAAAATATTAATATAATGGAATAAGGAAAACTAAAGGGGGGATAATATGTCATTAGAAATTACAGAAATAATAGAAAAAGATGATATATGTAAAATATCAATAGTGGGTGAAATGGATATTAATTCTTATCTAATTGTTAAAGAAAAACTAGATGAAATTTTAGAGAATAAAATTGTTAATATTGAAATTAATTGCGAAAATTTATCTTATATTGATTCAACTGGAATTGGAGTTTTGATAGGTATTTTGAAAAAAATAAAAAAAGAAGAAAAGCAGATTTCAATAGTTAATGCTAAAAACAATATTAAAAGATTATTTAATATTACAGGTTTAGATAAAATATTTGTAATAAAATAAAGGTAGGTAAAGAATGAATGA
>Ga0256842_1000071_pt1 | contig 74016 bp, 52 predicted proteins | sample 4559240metaG_FD_185973 | JGI IMG/M metagenome (GOLD analysis project Ga0256842, IMG submission 185973) | Hydrothermal vent microbial communities from Guaymas Basin, Mexico - 4559-240 | ecosystem: Environmental > Aquatic > Marine > Hydrothermal vents | place: Mexico: Guaymas Basin | collected... | reverse complement strand
CTGATAAAATTGAAGCTTATAAACTTGCAATGCCTCAAGAAAATGGAATTATTCCAATTGGTGTTTATTATAAAGAAATTAGACCTACTTACAGTGATGGAACTGCTAATATTAAAAAACAAGCACAAGCTGCAGGTAAAAATACTTTAGAAGATATTTACGAGCAATTTAAGTATTAATATCGTTGTAGTATATAATTTTAAAGGGGCTTTTTAGCCCCTTTTTTCGTTCAGCCCAAGGTCTTCACTTGAAAATTTAACCTAAGTTTAAATTTTGGAGAAAATAAAAAAATATAATTTTATTAAAAATTACTGAAATTATTTAAGAGTACTTGCGACATTCATAATTGATATGATATAATATTTTTTATTATATTAAAGGATATCACCTAAAATGTATAAAAATATTGATAAAACAGTATTATTTAAAGGATTAAACATAAAAGAAATAGAAAAATTACTAGATAAAAAAGAACATTTTACTAAAAAGTTTTATAAAAATAATTACATAGCATATAGAGAAGATAAAACCAAGTTTGTAATGATTATACTAGAAGGAGAAATACAAACTCTAATATCAAATAATACTGGTAAAATAAAAAATGTAATAGTATTATCCAAATATAGCACCATTGCACCTTCTTTTTTATTTGGCAACAACAATAAGTTTCCTGTTGATGTAAAATCAGTTGATGAAAGTTTAATACTGTACATTAGCAAAAAATCAATTTTTACAATAATTCAGGAAAATCCTATTGTTTTAAATAACTATCTAAATATTATCAGTAATAAAGCTCAAATATTATCTCAAAAACTTTGGAAAGGATTTACAAATAATACAATCAGAAAAAAAATACTAGATTACCTACAAGAACACATAAATCAAGAAACAATGATCATTAAATTTGATAAATCCCTAGAAGAATTAGCAAGATATTTTGATATTCCTCGTCCTTCTTTATCAAGAACATTAAATGAATTTATAAAAAACGATGATATTGAAAAGTTATCAAGGGGAAAATATTTAATAAAAAATGAAAAAATCATTGAAAGCTTTTATGAAATAAATAAATAATAAATTATACATGCTTTTAAATCTTCAACACTTACAATAAAAAAGATCATTAAATATAAAAATAATATCATACAAAAACCTTAAAAAGCTTGATAAGACAAGACTTTTCAGTTAGTATAATTACTAGTTTAGAAATCAGAGGTTCTTGTGACAAAGAAAAATTTAAAAGAAAATATAAAATTTAAAAAAATATTTGAAATCATTGAAGAAGCAATTGCAATTACAACTATTGATATAAATCAAAATATATCTAAAATAATAGAAGTTAATTCCGCTACAGTAAAAATTTTTGGATACACAAAAAAAGAATTATTAAATAAACATATATTAGATTTTCATGCAGAAAATATAAAAAAGGATAAAACAGAAATTATTCATCAGAGAAAAGAAACCCTTTTTAAAGAAAAAAAAATTAGTTTTGAGATGACTTCAAAGCATAAAAATGGAAATAAATTAATTCTAAAGGTAAAAACAATTTTAGTAGAAGGTACTCATCCTTATCTAATACATATAATTAAAGATATTACAGAAAAAAAACAAGTTGAAGGGGATTTAAAAGAGAGTCGAGAAAAATTTAAAATGATCTTTGAAAATGCTCCAGTAGCAACTTGGCATAAAGATTATACATTAGTTTTTAAATATTTTGATGAACTAAAAGAGAAAAAAATTAAAAATTTAGAAGTTTTTTTAAATAAAAACCCTAAAGAGCTAATCAAATTTACTAAATTAGTAAAAGTCATTGACTTAAATAAAGCTGCATTGGATCTATATGAGGCAGAAACAAAAAAGGAGTTACTCTCAACTACTAATAAAGTTTTTATAAAATCACTATTTAAAACCTTTAAAAAGGGTCTAATAAATTTGTGGAATGGAAATGAAACTGGAGAATTTTATTCAACAATAGAAACATTTAAAAATAATCAAAAAGATGTTATCATAAATTACAAAAAATTACCTATTAAAAATAATAAAATACATTATTTACTTACCTTAAGAGATATAACAGAAAAGAATAAAATTGAAGAAGCTAGAACTAGAAACCATAGCTTAAATGCTCTTGGTGAAATGGCAAGCTCTGTTGCCCATGATTTCAATAATTCTTTACAAACAATACTTGGAAATTTAGAATTAATTATTTATGATCAGAATAACTCTGATAAAAACTTCAAAATATTAAAAACTATAAAGCAAGCAACTCTTGATGCTGCAGAAAGAGTAAAAATAGTAAGAAGATTTAAAAAGAAAAAAGAAAATAATAATTATTCCTTATTAAATATAGAAAATTTAATTAACGATGTAATAATTCAATCTCGTCCAATATGGAAAGATGAGGCCGAAAAAAAAGGAATTTTAATCAATATTACTAAAAGTTATAATAAAGTTCCTAAAGTTTTAGGTGATAGAGGAGAATTGCGTTCTGTTATATACAACATACTAAAGAATAGTATTGAAGCAATGCCTAAAGGAGGAGAAATTATTTTTACTACATCAAAAACAGATAATAATATTGAAATTCTTGTTAAAGATACCGGAACCGGCATGTCAAATAAAATTAAAAACAAGGTTTTTCAGCCATTCTATACAACAAAAGGATTTGAATTAGGCAGAGGCCTTGGCATGAGTGGATCTTATAGTATCATAAAAGAGCACAAGGGAAATATTGAAATTCTTGATACAAGCAATAAAGGTACATCAATAAAAATAACTATCCCTATTCCCACTAATGAAGAAAAAACAAAAATAACTAAAAGAGATAACTTTTCAACAAATCAAAAACCTAAAAAAACAAGAAAGCTTAATATTCTATGGGTTGATGATGAGGAAATGATTAGAGATATTGCTAAAAAATATATAAATTTAATGGGACATACCGGTAAAACAGCAAAAGATGGTATTGAAGCACTTTCTTTATTAAAGGAAAATCCCTATGATTTACTTATTACAGACATAGGCATGCCAAATATGAATGGATGGCAACTAATTAAAAAAATAAAAGAAGACTTTTCTAAAGAAATAAAGATAATTGTAGTTACGGGTTGGGGCAGTAATGTAAAAGATGATTCAACTCCAAAGTCACATTATGCTAGCTTACAAAAGCCAATACAAATTAAAGATTTAAGAAAAATTCTTGATAGTATATAATCTATAATTATATTACAAAATTTAATATTTATAAGAATAATTGAGGCTTATCAACCAATAAATTGTTTTCTAAGCAAAACTCAACCAATGCTTGTTTTCGTTTTAAAATGTGATAAAATACATAGATAATTTTAAGAAACTCCTTCTAAAGCCGATATTAATAATACTAAGGAGGATAAATGAAATATTTTTATATTTTTTTTATATTTTTAACTATTTCCTGTAGCAATAATACAGGTAATAATTGTGATGATTCTTGTACGAACTTTGAAATTTGTAAAAAAGAAGAATGTATTTTAATGGAAGGAGCATGTTATAATGCTTCTGAATGCCAACAATCTGAAATATGCGATACAAATACCAATCAATGTGTTAATAATCCTTGTAATTCATGGGAAGAATACCAAAATGAAAACTGTGTATTAAGACAGGGTGCCTGCAATGATAATAACGACTGTAATATTGGAGAAAACTGTATAAATCATAAATGCACTACCATTCCTGCTGATTGTACAGGAATTACTTGTTCAAATCACGGAACTTGCCAAATTGCAATAAATGTAGCAATTTGCAATTGCGATTTAGGTTATCAAGACAATGACGACAATTTAACTTGTGAACCTGATTGTAATTCAGTAAATAATTGTGGAGTAAATGCAACTTCTTGTGATGACAGTACAGGAATTGCCGTTTGTAATTGTGCAAATAATTATTATGGTAATTCTCAATATGAATGTGTTAGCCCCTGTGAAAATATCACTTGCAATAATGGCATTTGTATTGCAGATGGAGTAACAGAAAGTCATTGCCAATGTAATACTGGATATCATGATTATAATGATTTATGCCTTGCAGACCCAATAAAAGTTAGTGTTGGTAATTATTTTACATGTTCACTTCTTAGTGACAAAACAATAGTTTGTTTTGGAGATAATAAATTAGGACAACTTGGAAATGGAACAACCAATAATATCAGCAATTTTAATTTAACAGCAGTTTCAGATATCGATAATGCAACAGATATTATTACCGGAAACGAACATGCATGTGCATTATTAGAAGATAAAACAGTAAAATGCTGGGGAAATAATCAGTATGGACAACTTGGTAATGGTAATTTTGAAAATAGCAATTCTCCTGTTACAGTTAAAGACTTAGCTAATGTAATTTCTTTAAAAGCAGGAGCATATCATAATTGTGCATTACTAGCCGATGGCAAAGTAAAATGTTGGGGTATGAATTTATACGCTCAACTAGGAAACCGAGAATTAATTAATAAAAATAAACCTGTTTACATAGTAAAGGATTTCACACTAACTCCACTAGAAGATATTTCTTTTATTGGTGTTGGAGGTTTACATAACTGCTTACAACAAACAAATGGCGATATTTGGTGTTGGGGTAGCAATAGCAATGGTCAATTAGGAAACAATAAAGATTGGCATAATTATCCAAGTTGTAGAACTGAAAATTGTAGAGATGCAAAAGAAATTCAAGCTATAAACATTACTCAACTTGCTAGAGATGAAAATAGGGAAATTTTTAATAGTGTAGACGATTTAATTTTAGGTGGTAATTTCACCTTGGGTTTAAAAGGTAATGATTTGTACTTTTGGGGTGAAAGTTCTATGTATCAGCTTGCTGTTGAAAATACAGATAACCAAATAATTCCTCCATTATCACCTCAACTAACTGGATATACTAATATTCAGTTAGGGGGAACTCAAACTTGTGGCATAAAAGACAGTAAATTATATTGTTTAGGGAGGAATTTATTTGGTGAATTAGGAGATATAAATATAATAGAAAAAACCTATACAATGACAGAAATAATAAATTTAGATAATTTAAGCCAATATTCACTAGGAACTAATCATAATTGTGCAATAGTTGATACAAAAATCAAATGTTGGGGCAGTAATATCAGAGGGGAATTAGGAATTGACAATGAAATTATAAAAAACTCTACAACGGTTGTTGATGTACTAGGTTTTTAAGGTAGTGGCTTTTCACAAATAAATCTTCTGCTTGAATCACAATCTGCATCATTCCAATTACCATCACTATAAGTTTCAGCACAATTTTCCCATTTTACGCAAACATTTTTAAATTTACTCCAACTCCATTCCTTTTCTAAACAATAATTATTAGGCTCTCCATCGTTCCAATTAGTGTATGTACTAGTACTATTATTGCTCCAATACCATGGAGCACTACCTCCGTTTTCATTCTGATAATAGCCAATCCAATATCTATCATCAATATTTTCTTCTATAAACTCATTTTCATCCTCTGAGTCAATAGAAACTAAATGTGCATTACGACTTACACAATTCGCTTCTGCTTCACTCCATTTTTTAAGAAGAGCATTACAAAAAATATAGTGATGTCCATTATATACTCTTCCAAAACAAAAATTTCCAACATTACAAGAAGAGTTTTCTGGGCCATTAGCAAGATTATCAACAACGCCATCACAATTATTATCTTCTCCATCACATTCATCTATATTTTCTTTTGTAATACAAGATGTTTCATCACTACTTAAACAACTATTGGTTTCATCACAATGCCACTCACAGTATGGAGTATACCAATAACCTTCATCACTGTTTTCATCATCATATATCCATGTTTGAGTAACTGTCACACCTGTTTCTTCTATTGCATTATCTGGTAAATCTTCACTTACTTGGCAATTTACAACTTGTGTATCTGAAACACAAAATGATATAAGTGAATTCGGGTCTGTATATTCATGATATTCATCATCACAAATCCATTCACAATCAGGAATTTCTTGCCACCCATTATTCCAAGTAATTGTTACATCTTTAACATCGTTATGAGCATTGTCTATTCCATAGTCAATTTCATTACAAGGAACAGTTTTTTCATTGCTTACACAAGTATTATCTTCTAAATGTTGGTTTGCAGCACAAGTTATAGCCAAACATTCATTTCCACTTTCATAATATCCATCATTGCAGTGCCAAGGGCAATCTTCTGGACTACTCCAGTTCCCATCACTCCAAGTAATTTCTACTTGTAAGTTTTCATTGTCTGTAATCCCATTCATAGGTGTTACAATATTACAGTTTACCATTTTGGTATTATCAACACAGTCACCATTAGTAGAATCACAATGTTGCATTGCACCACAAGAAACATTTGTACAATCATCAACTATATCTTTTATACAAGCATTATCACTTAAATGAAATCCATTATTACATTTACACTGAATTGCATTACCTATCATCTCACAAATATTTCTATTCTCTTCTGTACACGGATTAGGGTTTTCACAATCTGAAACACATTGATTTTCAAAGCAGTGTGTTCCTAATTGTTGACAAGTCCCACAACTTCCACCACAACCATCATCTCCACATTCGTTACCATCACAATTAGGCGTACAAATTGTTTCACATTGCCCATTTGCATTACAAGTTCCGTCAGCACAAGTTCCACAAGAGCCATCACAGCCATCATCTCCACACACTTTGCCATCACAATCAGGAGTACAGCCAGGAACACATAAATTATTAGAATTTAACTCATACCCAGGATCGCAAATACACTCAGCTTTATTACTCACATTGACCTTACAACTAGAATGCTCTTGACAATCTATTAAATTGCAGGGATTTTCTTCACTTAGAACACATAAACCATTGTTACAAATTAAATTTTCGCCACAATTTCTAATATCCCATTCTAAACAAGTATCAGAATCATAATTTCCACATATTTTATAAGAATTATCATCATTACATCTTCTTTCACCATCAACACAATTAATGATTTCATCACATGTTGCAGTAATGCACTCTTGATTAGAACAAATCTGTCCATTATCACATTCTTCAAGTATCTCTTCAACACCTTCATTATTAAAATCATTATGACATGTATAAAGTTTAGTACCTCTGCAATAAACACCTGTTTTTACACATGGCTTTTTATTAACAGTTTTATTAACATCATTATTGCAAGAAATAAAAGTTCCAAATAACATAATTAAGATTATAAAATATTTAGGTTTCATTAGTCCCCCTTTATGATAATTAATACTAACTTATTATTTCAATTTAATCAAGTTTCATCTATTTAATGATGTATTTATTTTAATTTTATTAAAAATATTTATTAGTATTTCACCTTGAGTATCTGTTCTATATGACTTTATATTCAATTTATTTAGCCTTTTTAATGTTTCTTTATGAGGATGATGAAATCTATTATTTTTTCCACATGAAATTATTGCTATTTTAGGATTTAACTGCTTTAAAAAGCTTAATGAACTTGATGCTCTTGCTCCATGATGCCCAAGTTTCAGTACTGTTATATTTTTTATATTTTTGTGCTTTTTCATAAACAATTTTTCTCTTTTTTGTTCGGCATCACCAGTAAATAAAAATTTATAATTTTTATATTCAAAGTAACTAATAATTGAATTATTATTATCCTCTTCAAAATTATTTGATGGAAAAAGATATAATTTAATATCAAAAAGATTAATTATCTCCATTTTATCTATTTTTATATAATTAACATCATCATTAATTAATTCTGTAGGTAATTTTACAGATGAAACCACCGACTTAATACGATTTTCCTTAATTAAGTCACAAAAACCTCCATAATGGTCTTCATCTAAATGAGTAATTATCGCATAATCAATTTTCTTTATATTAAAATAGTCTAAATGAGGTATTATTACCCTTTTTCCATTATTTCCGTTTATTTTTGACCCTGCATCTATTAAAATACTTTTGCCATTTTTAGTAATCAAAATTGCATCTCCATTTCCTACAGACATAAAATAAATATTTAGCCCCCTATTTTCTCTATTTATTGGAAATAAAATAATAAGAAAATATAAAAACAATAAACTTACTATAATTATAATAGAATATTTATAGATTTTTAGTTTTATTAATAAATAAAATATTGAAAAAATAATCAAAAAAGACAATATTAGTTGAATTAAATTGATAGGAGCTATAAAGAAATAATTTCCAGATAAAAGAATAGTTAATTTATTAAATAAATTATAATTTATATCAATTAAAAAATTTATTTTGATAAATACTGAAAATAAAGCTATTGGATAAATTATAAAAGAGAATATAGGAATAAATATAAAATTGAAGATAATTTGCCCAAGTGATACTTTATAAAAAGTAAATAATAATATTGGCATTGTTACTATAAAAATTGTTACATTTACTAATAAATACTCAAGTATAAATTTTTGATATTTTTTTAGATTATTAAAATATAATTTTATTATCTTTATTGGTATTAAAAAAGATAATACGGCTAAAAATGATAAATAAAATCCAATATTCAAAAAAGCAGATTTATTAAACAACAAAATAATCAATGCAGATAATGCTAATATATTTATAGGATTAAATTTCCTTTCAAATATTTTTGATAATGAAAATAGAGTAATCATAATAACAGCTCTTGAAGCAGATGTTTGAAAATTTATTAAAATTAAATAAAAATTTATAAAAACAATAGAAATAATTAGAGAAACTTTAAACACATCAATTTTTTCAATTATTTTTATAGATAATTTTAGTAAAAATAAAATTATAATATAAATTATAGAAAATAATATTGCAATGTGAAATCCTGATATTGCTAAAAGGTGAATTATACCTAAAGAAAGCATATTTTCTTTTAAGTCTTTATTTAAATATGATTTATTACCCAATAATATAGATAAATAAAATCCACTAATATCTTTGTTTTTAGAAAATTTTAATATTCTATTTTTAAAACTTAATCTTATTTTATTAATAAAATTCAAATTATTTTTAGATAATATTTTTATATCCCTATCTCGTTTTATTTTTATAAAATAATAAATTTTTTTAGTTTTTAAGTATAGTTTATAATTAAATGCCCCATAATTTTTAATTTTATTTGGTATTTCTAACTTAGCTCTTAATAAAACCTTATCACCCTCTTTTAGTTTTATTTTTGAACTATTTTTAAATTTTATTTTCCCTGTTAAATTTAATCTTTTTTGTTTAATAAATATATAATTAACATCAATTTCTCCATTTTGTGACCATTTTCTATCAATTTTATTATCAATTATGCCTTCAACTGTAATATATAGATTTTCTAAGTTATATTTTTCTAATTTAGTGTCATCCAAGCTCGGAGATAAAAATAAATTAGCATTAAACATACCTAAAAAACTTGCTATAAAAACAGTAATAAAACTAATTCTTAACCTAACTATACTTAATATTATAATTATAAGCACAAGAAGTAAATTATGAATATTAAAATATATTGAAAAAAAGTGCCCAATTACAAAAAACAATATAAATATTGGAAATGATATAATTCTATTTTCGTTTTGATTATATAAAATCAAAATTATAACTCTCTAAAACATTCAAAGCACTATTATAACCTAATTCTATCATGGCTTCCATTTTTTTTTGATTAAGAGTTTGAATTATTTTCTTTAATTCACCTTTTTTATAAGGATTATAGTACAAACAATTGATTCTATCTTTAAATATGTAATCAATACCCTTTACTTCCTTAGAAATTATTAACAAATTTTTATTCACCGCCCCTTCTAGGATAGTAGTAGGAAAACCTTCTATCTGCCCATTATTAGAAATAGATGGAATAATCATAATATTAGACTTAATTAATAAATTTTCCTTTTCTTTACCAAATACAGAACCTACAAATTTAGCATAAACATATTTATTTTCAAGTTCAGATTTTAAATTACCATTACCTGCAATTATGATATTTGTTTTTTTTATTGATTTCAACTCATCAAGCATTAAATCTAAGCCTTTTATTTTTACAATTCTTCCTAGATACAATATATTATTATCTCCTATTATAGGATTAGCTTTTTTTTGTTCCATAGTATTAGTTACTACATTATTAACCATAGTTTTACTCATACAAGTAGTAATAGGCATAGGTTTTAAAATAAGTTTTTCTTTATTTAACTTTTTATTTATTAAAGCTTCAAACCATTTTATATGCTCTGTATTCACAAAATGTAATTTATCTGAATATTTATATAAAAATTTTGTAAAAAATTTTAATTTCTTATTTTTTAAAATTGTAATACCTGCAGAGTGTATAATATTTATATGTATGATATCTTTTTTTATAAATTTTAAAAAGGCGCCTGATATACCCGTTGGAAACGCCCAGTGAGTAATTAAAATATCATCTTTATTTAACTGATTATAAGCTATTAATGATGATTTTATTAACCAAGGAATAGCAAATATTGATAAAAGAGAAGAATTTTTTAAGTTATCAGGTACCCCTAAATTATAAAATAATTTTTCAAATTTTTCAGGAGCATACTTTACTCTTATGATTTTAACATTATCCCACTGTTCAAATTCTTTTAACTTAGAAGCATGAGGTGCAATAACTACAGAATCTAATTTATTAAGTTTTAAATAACTATATGTAAATAACCCACTATAATCATTTTTATCTTTAGGAAATGATGTTGTTATTATTACTTGTTTTTTCATAAAAAGAATTTTAATATTTCTTTTATATATATAACTTTTATTGGTTCTAAAGTATCTATTTGCTCTTTTGTTAGTTTAACATCTGCTTTTAACAATATCTTCAAAAGATTATATATCAATGATTCGTTTCCTGATATCTTATAATGTCCTAATTTATCTTTTGTGTATAGTGTAAACAATTTATCTTTCTGAGCTATAATTAAGCCAGGATAATATTGAAAATAAGACAAATTTTTAACATTTTTAGGATTTTTTCTAAGTATTTCTAGAAAATACCAATCAAAATCTTTTACAATTATGTATATAAAATTTACATCTAAATATTTTTTTACATTTAATTTTTTAAATAATTTAGGAAAATATCTCTTATAATAGCCATACTTAAGAAGATCATATCCTTTTGAATACCTAAGAGATTCAAGCTTTTTAAACTCTCTTTTGCTTAATTTCAATTTTATTTTTTTTAAATATCTATAAAAATTAATTCTATATGAAAAATGTTTATATTTTATATTATTAAATATAAAATAAAATATTTTCTTATTAGGTTTTGTATTATTTATCAAAAAATTTTCTACAACTATTAATTTATCTATTTTTCTAGGAAATCTTTTTTGCCTTCCATAAAAATATAAATATAATTTAAATTTAGGTATTAATTCTTTTTTATAAAAATTTAATACATCTATTTTATTACTTAGCTCTTCCTCATACTTACCTTTAAGTCGTCGTCTTCTTTTTAACTTTTTATTTCTTCTAGCAATTTTTTTTACTTCTTTTTTTAATCTTTTTATTAAAGTTAAAGAGTCCTTATATAGCTTTTTTATTTTTTTATAATTTCTAGTTTCAGATTGATATAACTCTTTTTTTAAAAAATTTAAAAACTTTTCTTTATCATTAATATTTTCACTACATGAATTATCTTTGCAATAATCTAATTTTTGTAAAATAAAATTTAATTTTATAAATTTTGAAAGACTATCAACTTTTAAATAATTTTCATAATCTTCTTCTGTAAAATTATAATTTAAGGCATATAAAGTATAAAAAGCCCTTATTGAAGAATTATCTTTTGCTTTATAATAATTTTTAGCAATAAAATCTAATACTTTTTGATTATCTTGAAACTTTAATAATACAGATAAGAATCTTCTATCTAAAGGGATTTCTTTAGGTTCTTCTATTGAAAACACTAATTTAAATACTGCAATAATTCTTTTATATTTTTTAGGTATTTTTTCAATTAGAAGATTAGCTTCATTGTTATATACTCCCTTTTTTAGGTATAATAATTCAAGATTATCAATAAGGAACTGTGGATTCTTCTTTAATTCATTCAATTTTTTATTATATAGGTTTTCAAATTCGGGAGATTTTTTTATTTTTTTAGCTTCATCCTTACCACACGAATAAATAATTAAAAACATTAATAAAAACAAAAAATATTTAACAAATTTCATATTTATCCTACAAAAAAACAAACAGATTTATTTTAACATAAGTAATTAGAAATAACAACTTCACAACTTTATTAAAATTATAATTTAACAACTAACTCAGGAACAACTAACTGACCACATGCAGCTCCAATATCATCACCACGACTTTTTCTATAAAGAACATCTACTCCTTTTTCAAACAAGTAAGTATGAAATTTTTCAATGTTTTTTTCATTTGGTCTAGAGAAATTAATACCATCATGCTCATTGAAAGGAATAACATTTACTTTTATATTTTTAATTCCTATTTTTTTCACTATATTTAACACATTTTTAGCGTCTTCAAGAGTATCATTTATATTTTTAATTATTACATATTCCAGCGTTATACTTTCTTTAGGCTCAAGAGGAAACTTTTTTAATACATCTATTAAGGATTCTATATTCCATTTTTTATTAATTGGAATTAACCTATCTCTTTGTTTATTTGTAGATGAATTTAAAGATAAAGCTAGTCTTACTGGTACTTCTTCTCTCAATTTTAAAATATTATTTAATATGCCACTTGTTGATATTACAACTTTTCTTTTAGAAAAGTTTAATCCCCTATCACTTAAAAATATTTTAGCTGATTTTACAACATTATCAAAATTATTTAAAGGTTCACCCATACCCATATAAACAATATTAGTAATTTCAACATTATCCATTTCAGAAGCAATTAAAACTTGGTTAACAATTTCAGATGTTGTTAAATTTCTTCTTATTCCCATTTTAGCAGTAAAGCAAAATTCACAACCTACAGCACAACCAACTTGTGATGAAATACAAATAGTAAGCCTTTTACCATCAGGAATCAATACTGATTCGATTAACTCACCATCATTTAACTTATATCTTATTTTAACTGTACCATCTTTTGAACTAGCAATAAAATCAACATCAATTTGACTAATATAAGCATATTTAATTAACTTTTCTCTTAAGGATTTTGATAGATTTGTCATTTCATCAAATGATTTTACTTTTTGAACATAAAGCCACCTATGAACTTGATTTGCATGAAATGACTTTTCTTTTATATCGATAAACCACGCCCTCATATCCTCTAAGGTTAATGATTTTATATCTATTTTTTCTTCTTTATTTTTAATTTCCATTATTTTCCTCTAATAACTCAATTTTTTCAGCTAGTTCAGTGTTATAAGCTTTCATTATTTTTATTAAATCAAAAATTGGATATTCATTAGGGCATACAGATAAGCATGGAGCAAAACAAGTATCACAATCATTAAAAACTTCTAATTCATTATATGAAAACCTAAAGTCCTCTAAAGAAGATGAATTTGAAAGTATCATTTCTGAAAGCTTTGGAAGTCCATCTCTATGAAGTATTGTTAATTTTGAACAATATGCATCGCATAACGAACAATTTATACAATTTTCTAATTCGGGGAGCTGTTTATAAGATTCAATTGGTAACTCAATTAAATATTCGGGATAATAGTTTTCTTTAAACTTATTAATATCATTTCTTTTAAGTCTAAAAATAAATTTCCTTATTATATGCTTAAAAAATAATATTACTATTACAAAATATGCATTAATTTTTTTTCTATTCATATTCCTCAAACAATTTGAGAGAGTAATTTTGCAGCTTTATACCCCGTTGATATTGCAACACCAAAACCACCTTCTCTCGCTATATAATTATAATCGGCAATAATATTACCTGCAACAAATAAATTTTTATAAATCACTTTATTATCAATACCTAATGCTTGAAATCTATCATTAACTTTAAGGCCAATTGAAAAGGCTTGATGTTTTTTAAAATAATCATTTTCAAACATAGGCTCTTTAAAATTTTCAAATAAAGGTTTTCCATTATAAAACAAAGGTAAATTAAAAATAGATTCAGAATAGCCATTTATAGTATTAATTCCTCCACCTATAAATTTACCTGTAGCTAAAACAATACCTGAAGTATAAATTTCATTATTTTTGTTTGTTGTAATGCTTATAACATTACTCTTTTTATGTTTAAATTTTACAACTTTTTCATTTAAAATAGTAATATTGTTATCTTTTATATATTGGTTAATCTTCTTTTGTAATCTAATTCCCTCAATAGAAGGAGTACTAGAAAGTGTCTCTATGATATTAAATTTAGAATTGAGAAAAGTATTGATTTCATTATATTTTTCAATTCCCCAAATTGCTGGTGAAATAATATTATTAATTTTTTCTGGCTTTATAATCTCCGATATTTTATTTATTAATTCTATATATAAATTATTATCCTCTATAATATTCGCAAAATTAAAATTTCTCAAATTAACATCAGTGCTTCTTCTTAAAAAATCAAAATTTATAATAAAAAAATTTGATTTAGAATTTTGTTCTTTTTTTATTAAATTTAAATTATGTAATAAATTCTCATAAAAAAAGTTATTAAATAATGTAAAATTTAAAATACCATAATTATCATTACTTTCCATTATTTTTTCTAAATCAAAACCAAGACTATGCGTTTTAATTAAAGCCGATTCTTTTAGATATCCTGTTTGAGTGGGAATAATATAATTTGGCCTATTTAAATTTAGTTTAGTAAAATTTAAATTTAATTTATCATTAACTAAATTAATAGACTCTGTGAGAACAGATAAGACATTAGTAATTTTATTATATGGATGATTAGAATTTCTATTTTGTACTAATTTTATTTGTTCTTTTACTGGGATTTTAATATCTTTTAAATGTTTAGATTCAATTAATGATGCAATATCTACACTTCCTGAAAACATTGCAGAAGAACCCGCCCCTTTTGTTATTAATATGGGTTCATAACCTAGCTCTTTTAATTTAATAACTGCGGTAATCCCTGCAATACCCGCACCAATTACAACAACTTTTTTATCCTTCATATATACTCTCATTTCTATTTATATCTAATCAATATCTAATCCCGTTAATAACATATTATTTACCATATTTAACTCTATTTGTTGTATAGAAATATTATTATTTAATATAGGCTTATTACCATGATATCTTTCTTTAATAAAACTCTTAACTTCAAGCATTTCATCTTCAAAACTTAAATTTAGTTCATCCTTTAATATACTAGAAATTGCTAAAGTACATCCAGTACCTTGACAACTCCCCATTCCAGACCTAGTTCTTCTTCTTATATCATCTAAAGTTCTAGCTAGTTCGTATTTAATAACATATCTTATTTCGGCCTCACTTACAGATTCACATTTACATATATTAACTTTTAAAGAATTATCACTCTTAATCATATTTAAAATAATCAACATTCTATCACCATACTTACTATATAGTTTATTTAATACAAATAATGATAATTTATACTTGTGTGATAGCTCTTGTAAATTAATACTTCTTTCAGATCCTGGCAATGGAATTAGTGAAGTTTTTGAACTTATATGTACAGATAATCTTTGAGATATAATATCAACAACCTCCTCACTAACAAATCGAAATGATGCTAATTTCCCTCCAATAACACTATACATATTTTTAATATTATCAATAGCTTCATGGTCAATAATTAAATGATCTCGGGATAAATCATCTTCCATCATATATTCATTATAAACAGTTGGCCTTACCCCAGCAAAAGCCCTTATTATCCTATGTTTTTTTATATCTGGAATTATCTTTTCAATAGAATCTAATAGATAGTTAACTTCATCTGAGGTAATGGGAATATCACCTGGATCTCCATAAAAATCATCATCAGTTGTACCAATTATTGTTGTATTTTTATGTGGCATTATAAATATTACTCTGTTATCAATTGCAAAAACACCAACAGCATAATTAGAAAGTCTTCTAGCTATAACGAGATGAATACCCTTGGCTGGTCTAATTTTCATCGTTAAGTTAAATTTATTAGCAAAAATATTGCTCCAAGACCCAACAGCATTAACAATAACTTTTCCTTTTATTTCATATATTCTCTTACTTTGTTTATCAAAAACCTTAACACCATTTACTTTATCATTTTCTTTTATAATATCAATAACTTTAGTGTGGGTTAAAACAGTTGCACCGTTTTCACTTGCACTTATAGCATTTAATAGTGCTAATCTAAAAGGATCAACTCCCCATTCGTCAAATGTAACTGCCCCAAGTATGTCTTTGGTTACTCCAGGATGTAGTTCACTTACCTCTTCTTGAGTTAATCTAGTATGTTGTTTACCATTCTTGTAAGGTTGAAATTTGTCATATGCAAAGAAAAATGTTTCAAATTGTTCAATAAATAATTTTCCATTTGGATAATCGCTAGGGATTGGATGAATAAATGGTATTCTAAATATTAAATGAGAAGCAATATATTGAATATAGCCACTATCAATAGATGATAACTTTGTTACTTCCCTGTCTGAAATCAAGTATCTTGCACCACCATGGATCATACCACTACAAGCACCAGTAGCTCCACTTCCTATGTCTTCCTGTTCAATTAATATTGTTTTTATACCCCTTAATGCAGCATCTCTTGCTATACCGGCACCATTAATTCCACCACCTATTATAATTAGGTCATAGTTAAGAAATTCATTATCAATTTGCATTATATTCCTTATCTCTATAATTAAATTATGACTTGTTTCAACAAATCCTAAGGGTGTAAATTATAACAGATTCTATTTATTTTTACAATATTCTTTTAGAAAACTCAGTAAATCGAAATTATTTATAAAAAAAATTTTATTAGATAAATATATGAATTTATACTATAATAAATATTTATTCAAATTGGAGAAAATATGAAAGAAAAAATAGAAATTAATATTAAAGGCGAGTACATAGAGCTCTTTAAGTTATTAAAATTTGCAGGTTTAGTAAATGATGGAAGTGAAGCCAAAATGCTTATTGAAAACGGAGAAGTTCTATATAATAGTGAAATTGAAACTAGAAAAAGAAAAAAAGTATATTCTGGAGATGTTGTAATACTTGAAAACACATTACTCTATGTAAAAAAAGAAGAGAAATAAATCTTATTGACAAATTCCAGTTACAGGATTACAAGTTTTATTTGTTTCAAAACAATTATTATATTTGCAATCATATAAACAAATACCATCATTACCATTTATAGGATAACAAATATAATCTTCTAAATTATTTCTTGAACAACTATTCGGTATATTGACAGAACATTTAGCCATACAATATCCTTTGGTAGCAGAAAGCATATAACACAATGAATTTTCATCACAATCTGTACTTTCTGAACATTCTTTTGTACAATAACCATCTAGAAATGTTTTTTCACATAATAGTTCTGATTTACATTGAGCATCAATAACACATGGATTACCAATTTCTCCCTGACTAACATTACCCGTACATATTCCACTATTGCATATCATTCCACTTGGACAATTACCACTTAAATTAAAAGATGAGCAAATATCTTCTTGTGAACTATCAAGGCAAGTTCCATTTATACATTTTAAATTTAACGCATTGCATTTTCCTGTTAAATTACTACTAGAACAATCTTCTGTTATATCTTTACATTCAGAATCAACACATGCTTTACCCTCAGGACACAATCCATTTAAAGCACCATCTTCACAAAAAATAGGCTTATCAATACATTTATTCTCTTTACATTCTTGCCTATTAGTATCAGGACAAGAAACTGTTTCATTGCATTCAACTAAAACAGGAACACAAAGTCCATCATCACAAATTTCATTTGCTTCACATTTTCCAAATTTATCAATAGTAGAACATGAGTTTTTTAAATCATAACAAACGCCATCGTAACACTTTTTTCTACTATTTTCACAATAACCAAAGGGATAATCAACAGAACAAAGCTTAGCATTGTCAAAAATACAATTCCCTAAACTACACGACTGACCTGCTGGACAATCTATTCCGATTTCACTTTTACCACATGCATATTCAGTATCCATACAAATCCCATTGATACATGAATCAAATTTAGAAGAACAGTTCCCATCGGGATATTGTAATGAACAAGGGTATTCTACTTTATTATGAACACAATTTCCATTATCACAATAATAATTTTCAGGACAATCTCCCTTTGTGTTCCAAGGCTTACACTCATTATTATTATTAACACATATACCATTATAACAAATTCTATCTTCAGATGAACAAATTCCATTTGTATTTAAGGCAGAACATGGATTTAAATTCCTGCAAACACCCTTTACACAGGTTTTATTTTCAGAGCAAGTACCAAAATAATTATTTTGCGAACATAGTTTGGTTGTATCATAACAGACATTATTATCACAATGATAATTTTTAGGACACTCTAGATTATCATTGCATTCATAAATACAGCTACCTCTTACACAAGTTTTATTATCTTCACATTTACCATTTAAATTGCTTGGTGAACAAGTATCATTAGGAGGGTTTTCCTTTTCATTACAAGATGATATTCCTATAAAAAAAAAAATTAAGAGTATTACATTTATAGATAGTTTCATATAACTCCTTAGACTTTATTCACCAAAAAGATCTAGATTATCATCTTCTTTTTTAGTGTTTTTAGCTTCAGATAATTCATTAGTGGTTGCTCTTAATCTTGCAGAAAATACCTTTAAGAAGCTCCACAATAATTTAACTGAAATCTTAGGCTCTTTTTTCATTAATTCAAAAAACTTAGATCTTTCAACAACCATTAGATAACATGTATCTAAAGCTTTAATAGTTGCTGACCTTGGTGCATTATCAACAAGCCCCATTTCCCCAAAATTACTTCCAGGATTTAATTGAGCGACTTCAACATCTCCTTTTAAAACAGCAACTTTACCTTTAAATAATATAAAAAACTCCTGTCCTATATCACCTTCCTGAATAATGATATCTCCAGCATTATATTTTTTAGTAGAAATAATACTATAAGTTTTTACTAATTCTTTATAACCTAAATATTGAAACAAAGGAATCTTTTTAAGAATATCTAACTTACTAGAAATTTCCATTTGAGATACTTTTGTATTAATATTAACTATTTCAGCAATAATAATCGTTAAGTTATCATGTGCTCCAGCATTTAAAACTTTGTTTACCATAAAATTAGAAATTTGATCTAGGGGTTTTTTGGTTATTAAAGTTTTCAGTAATTCATCTTCTGAAAAATAAGGATAAACACCATCACTACATAACATAAACCTATCTTCTCTTGCTAATTCTAAATAAATAATATCTGGTGGCACATATTCATAAATACCAATTGCTCTAGTAATAACATTTTTATAAGGAGAGTGTTCTGCTTCTTCTTTTGTTATTTTACCTTGTTTTAGTTGTTCTTGAACCATAGAGTGATCTTCTGTTATTTGATGAAGTTTATTTTTTCTTACAAGATAAACCCTACTATCACCAACATGAGCCACAATAGCTCTATCTCCAACAATCAATAAAACAACCACCGTTGTCCCCATTCCTTTTCTTGATTCATTTGCCTGAGCCATATGAAACACTTCATAACAAGCAGTCTGAATAGCATGTTCAACAAGCCTAATTGCTTCTTCAGGTTCTCCTTGATTACCAGCCTTTTCAGCTTTAATTGTTTTAAGAATAATTTCTTTATTTTTTAAAACTTCTCTTCTAATTATTTTGATAGTATACTCACTAGCAACTTCACCTGCATTATGACCACCCATTCCATCAGCAACAATATATAATTTTAAATCACTGTCAATTAAAAAGTTATCTTCATTGTGCTTTCTTTTACGCCCAACATTGGTTTCACCATGACTTCTAACAATAGCCATTTCCACTCCTACTAATAAAACAATTAAATTATTGCACAAATTAAGAATTATAGTCAAATAATTAACTTAACTTGTCTATTTTAATCGGATTTTTAAATTTTTTTCTGAATTTTACATAAATTTAATAAAAGAAACCGTTAAATCCCTCTTATTATGCTAACAATAGCATTTATAATAAATTGTATAGCCAAAGAACATAAAATAAGACCAACTACCCGGTCTAAAACATTAATTCCAGTTCTTCCCAAAACCTTCAATACTTTATCAGAAAATAACATTGCAACTACAGCAGATAAGAATGCAAAAAGCATAGCCAAAAATACAATTACCAAATTGGCAGTAGTATGGTGTTTTGATGAAAACATAATTAAAGTTGCAATTGTTCCAGGCCCTGCCAACATTGGGATAGCAAGAGGAAAAACAGCAACTTCTTTGTAGTCTTCTTCATCTATAGCATCTTCTTTTTCCTCTGGAGAGGATTTACTTCTTCTTGGCCTAGCATAAATCATATCTAAACCAATTAAAAACAATAAAATCCCACCTACAATATAAATTGCATTAAATTCTATACCTAAATATCCAAATAACTTCTTTCCAAGTAATAAAAATATACTAGCAATAATTGTTGCAATAAGAAAAGACATAAAAATAAGTCTTTTTCTGTCTTTCTTGTTAAAGTTTTCTGCAATAGGTATAAAAACAGGTATTAATCCAAGAGGGTCAACAACAGTAAAAATTGTAATAAAAACCGTTAAAATATAATCAGTTGTCAATTTTATCCTTTATTATAAAGACTCAATTATTGATATAAATTTTTCTTTAATTTGCTCTGGACTAAAATCTAGTGTTGCTCCTCCCTGAGCCATATTTTCTTTTCCACCACCTCTGCCATTTATTTCAGCCATAAGCGATTTAAGAATCTTTCCACAATGTAAACTTAAAGAATCTCCTTTCATTAAAACAATCATATAGCCTTTTTTCGATTTTGATAAAAGCAATATTATTGCATTTTTATTTTTTTGTTTTAAATTATCTCCAAGACTTTTTAACTCTTTGGGATTTAAATCAGCTACTACATTAAATATTATACTATGACCATTTATTTCTAAAACATTATCTTTTTTATCAGAAGTACCACCTGAAAGTTTTAAAAGATTAATTTCTTGCTTTAAACTATTAATTTCTCTTTCTAATTCTTTATTTTTTTTGATTACATAGTCTAATTTCTCTAAAAAAGAACCTTTCGAGGCTTTTAATTTAGTAATAATCCTTTTTTCATTACTATGTTGCCTCTGAATAAGCTTTACAACTTTCATTCCTCTAATTGCTTCAATTCTTCTTATTCCAGAAGCTACAGAAGATTCAGAAATTATTTTAAAAGGCCCAATATCTCCTGTTCTTTTTACATGAGTCCCTCCACATAATTCAAAACTTTTGTCTGTTAGCTTAACTGTTCTAACAATATCTCCATATTTTTCATTAAATAGAGCCGTTGCTCCAGAGTTTTTAGCTTCATCTATATTCATTTGAGTAATAATAGTTTTTTCATTTTCTAATATTAATTTATTAACATAAATTTCAATATCACGAATTTGTTCATCTGTTAATGATTCAAAATGATTAAAGTCAAATCTTAATTTTTCAGAATCAACAAAAGAACCTTCCTGATGAACATGTTCTCCGACAACAGCTCTTAAACCAGCTTGAAGTAAATGTGTCGCCGAGTGATTTTTAGTGATATTATCTCTATTTTTTTCATCAACACTTAGATTATAGCTATTATCTAATTTTAATATTCCTCTTGTTAATCTTACAGTATGATAAAATACTCCTTGAGCAGTTTTTTGAATATCAAGTATTTCAGCCTTATAATTATCGCCTTCAATATATCCCTTATCAGAAACTTGTCCACCACTTTCTGCATAAAATGGTGTTTTATCAAAAATTAAAATAAATTTAGCTTCATCGTCAGCAACTGCTTCTTTTATTACTTTATCATTTTCTGCAATAATAGATAATAGCTTTCCATCTGACTTAAGTAAATCATAACCTAAAAACTCAGTTTTTCCATGCTTTTTATACAAAGAATCTAAAATATTGTTAAATTCTTTATTATTATGAATAAATTTTTGTTTTGCCCTACTTCTTGATTTTTGTTCAGCTAAAGCTTTTTTAAAACCTATTTCATCAATAGTAAATCCTTTTTCTTGAGCAATCAATTCACTTAAATCAATAGGAAAACCATAGGCATCATATAACAAAAATAAAGTGGCCCCATCTATTGTATTTAAATTTTGTTTAGATAACTCTTCTATTTTGGAATTTAATAATTTTTCACCTTTATCAAGAGTTTTTCTAAATCTTGTCTCTTCATTTATTACTATTTTTTCTATTGTTTCTTTATTTTGAAGCAATTCAGGATAAGCATCTCCCATATTTTCAACAACTTTTAAACAAACTTTATACAAGAAATTATCTTTAAAACCTAATTTCTTACCAAAACGGATAGCTCGTCTCATAACCCTTCTAAGAACATATCCCCTAGCTTCATTTGAAGGAATAACCCCATCTGCCATTAAAAACGCTGTTGACCTTGCATGGTCTGCAATTACTCTCATTGCTACATTATCCTCTGATTGACTTTTAGGGTTATATTCTTTCTTCACTAAGTTAGATATATAATTCAACAAAGGGAGAAATAAATCTGTATCATAGTTACTTTCTTTACCTTGAATAATTGCAGTTAGCCTTTCAAGACCCATTCCTGTATCAATACTAGGTTTTGGAAGTAAAGTTAATTTACCTGTTTCATCTCTATCATATTGCATAAAAACTAAATTCCAAATTTCTAACCATCTATCACAATCACAAGTACCAAGACCACAATTATCACCACAACTCATGTGTTCACCTTGGTCAATATGTATTTCAGAACAAGGACCACATGGGCCTATATCCCCCATAGACCAAAAATTATCTTTTTCACCAAGCCTTATTATTCTTTCTTCTTTTACATTTTTTACATTTTTCCAAATATTATAAGCATCATCATCATCATCATAGATAGTTATCCATAATTTATTTATATCAAGCCCCATCTTTTCAGTTAAGAATTCCCAAGCATACTTAATAGCATCTTCTTTAAAATAATCTCCAAAAGAAAAATTTCCAAGCATTTCAAAAAAAGTATGATGCCTTGCCGTTCTACCTACATTTTCTAAATCATTATGCTTACCTGAAACTCTCATACATTTTTGAGTACTTGTGGCTCTTTTATAATTTTTTTCTTCTTTACCTAAAAAAATATCTTTAAAGGGAACCATACCTGCATTCACAAAAATTAGTGTAGGATCATTATTAGGAACCAAAGAAGAACTTTTTATAATTTCATGCTTTTTACTTTTAAAATATTTTAAGAAATCGTTTCTTATTTCATTAGAACTTTTCACCATTTTACTCCATTTTTACTATCTTTTTTAACAATATACATATTTTCATCAGCAATATTTATTAATTCTTTACTATTTTGTGAATCTATAGGAAAAGTTGCAATACCCATTGACGCAGTGATATGAATAATTTCATTATTCTCACTGCTAAAATTATTATTCCTAATTAAAGTTAGTAACCTTTTAGAAACACTCACTGCTTCTTTCTTATTTGTATCCCTTAACAAAATAAGATACTCATCACCACCATATCTTGTAATACAATCTTTATGCCTGATATCCTGCAATAGAATATTTCCAAACTCTATTAAAATTTGACTACCAGTTAGATGCCCGTAAATATCATTAACTTGTTTAAATTCATCAATATCAATAAATACAATTGAAAATTCTTTATCCTCTTTTTTAGAAATTAGTATTTCATCATTTAATATTTTAAAAAACTCTTTATAATTATATAACCCCGTTAAACTATCTTGCTTATTTAATTCAATAAGCTTTTTATATTTTATAACATTTAAAATAGATAAATTTACTATTTCAAAAAATTCTTTATTTTTCCTAAAATTAAAGTCACGATTATTATATATCTCAATCTTACATAAATCTTTATCTTCAAAATAAATTTCTTTATAGTCTAAAACATCAATAAACTTCTTTTTTAATTTTATTGATATTTGTTTTAGTAAATCAGATATTTTACCATCTGTATCTTGACTAAAATCATAAAACATATCTTCAAACTCTATCCAATCAAAAATATCTCTATTATAGCTATCAAGAAAAAATAGTTTATTATTATGAAATACATAAAGCGTGTTTAGTGGTTTAATTACAATTGCCCAAGAATGCACATCAAGATACTTATAAAATAAACTATTCAACTTATTCATTAAAATATTTAAATCAATTGTGGATAATAAATCTTTTGAAATGTAAAAAAGTTTATTGTATGAAAGCAACATAATTAAATATCCTTAGTAAAACGATTCCGTCCATTTTCTTTTGAAATATATAATTTTTTATCGGTTAATTCAAAAAGTTTTTCAGGTTTGTCAGCTTCAGTAAACATAGATGCCCCTATACTAATAGTAAGATTCATTGCATCATCACCTGCTTTTATTACTTTTGAATTTATAGACTCTAGCAACCTATTAAGAATAGATGAAACATCATTTTCTCTAACATCTACTAAAACAATTATAAATTCGTCACCACCATATCTTATAACCTTATCTTCTCTGTTACCTCTTAAAACATTTTTAAACCTTTTAACAACTTTTTTAAGAGCAATGTCCCCGGCTTTATGACCATAAGTATCATTAACCATTTTAAAATAATCAATATCTAAAATCACAAATAAATGATTCTTATTTTTTTCAAACCAAAAGAAATCATTAAAATTTTCATTAAACCACTTTCTATTTAACGCACCAGTTAAGGCATCAGTATATGAATCTTTAACAACTTTATCTACCTTATTTTCAAGTGCTTTTATTTTTAAATTAGCATATTTGAGATTTTCTTCTAATACTATATTAATATTTTTAGTAAAACTTGATATTTCAATTTGTATATCATCAATCATTACCATAAGAGTTGATTTTAATTTTTTAATACTTTTTATATCATCTGTCTGTTCAATTTTTTCTTTTAATTCAAATAATTTATCCTTAAAATCATTATTTGTTTTAGGTAACTTTGCAATTATTTCAAACATAGAATTTAAAACTTCTGAAATTTCATTATATTTAATTTCTTGCTTATTTATATCACCTAAATATTTTTCTAAAAAATCAGTATAGTCTTTAAATAAACTCAATAAATCTTTATTATCATTACTTATATTTTCTTCATTTATTTTATTTATTTTTTTAATAAATTTATTATTTTTCGTTAAAACACTTATTTTTTTAATAAATTCATAAATAACTTTATTTTCTAATTTCATATTTAAATGAGTTTCAATATTATTTAAAAGTCTTTGTTCAAGTAATAAAATAGCTTTTAAAATATTATTTAATGATTTCTCAGTAGTTGCACTTTTAATTTTTTCAGAAATCAATTTTAAAGTATTTTTATCAGTATCATCTATTAAATCATTTCTATATAGTATTTTTATTAAAATTAAAGTAATTAGTTTAAGTTTTTTAAACATATTATTATTTAGATACTGCAAAATAAGTTCCAGCACCGGCTCCAATAACAACAACACCAACTACTGTCCAAAACCACCATTCATTTAATATTGAGCTATTATCTGATATTTCAGGAGAGTTTTTTTTATCTTGTTTTTTGCTTAAAGTTACTGATAAAATCAAAGGCTCTTCTGCTGAAGGATAATGAGCTATCATTTTGCCAGAAAAATCAACTACCCCTATATAATATTCAAGAGCAAAATCTCTATCTATATTTAAAGGTAAAGGAATATTGCCTTCAAAATTGTCTCCTTCTGATTGATAAATATCAGATTGGAGATACTTAGAACTTCCAATTCTTCTATAGTATATTTTTGCATTTCTTGATTCATTCATACTTGAAATAATAGCTTTTATTTTTACCCTTTTTTGATATTTAACATTCCTAACTGCTTCAAATATTATTTCAGGAGTATTAAGTTTAACAGTTAAGGATTCAATAAACTTCTTTTTAGTCTCTTTAAAAAATTTAACTATCTTAGGCGATTCATCTTCTGAAATTTTATATTCATTGTCCAAAAACAATAATTTAACAAATTGTTTTTTAGCATCTTTCTCTTTTCCAAGTATAGCATATATTTTAGCTTTTAAATAATAAATTTCTATTAATGTTTTTTTATCATTCTCTTCTCGGGAAGTTGCATCTTCTAAAGCTTCTAAAGCTTCATTGTATTCAACAGTATCATAAAGCCTTCTAGCTTTATTATAATAGTCATTCGCAAATAAAAGACTTGTATTCATAAAACTCATAATTAATACTAAAGATATTATTCTTTTCATCTAAATCTCCATTAATTTTCAAAATATTGTGCTAATGCAGCAGTAATATTATCCTTTCCACCATTTTTATTTGCTTCTTGTATTAATTTTTTATTAGCATCATCTAGATCATCAGCCTCAATTATGATTCTTTCAATCTCATCATCAACTACCTCGCCAGATAATCCATCACTACATAATAAAAAAATATCTCCATCTTGAAGAGGATAATATTTAACATCAACTTCAACCCTTGGCTTAAGGCCAATTGCCCTTAAAATAACATTTTTATGTGGAAAATTCTCAATTTCTTCTTCTGTCATGTTATTTTTTTTTATCATTTCATTTAGAAGTGAATGGTCTTCTGATACTTGTTCTAGTTTATTATTTCTAATTCGGTATATTCGGCTATCCCCTACCCAACCAATATACGCACCTCCTTCAACAAATAAAACAGCAGTAATTGTAGTTCCCATTCCTCTTTTTTTATCTTTGGAAACTTTCATGGAGTGTTCATATACTCTTTTATTACCTTCTTCTATACTCACTATCAATCTATTTTCTTCGTATTTTTTATCTTTATACATTTTGTATGCCCATGTAGCATCAGGATCTTTACTTGTTCTTGTAAAAAAATCTCTTATTGTCTCCACTACAATTTTACTAGCAACTTCACCAGAAGCATGCCCACCCATTCCATCAGCAACTAAAAAAAGGTTTTCCTCTTTATGTAAATAGAAATTATCTTCATTGTGGTCTCTTTTTCTTCCAACATCAGTCAAAGCTGATGAAATAATTCTCATAATACCTCCTAGCAATTAGGTAATTATATAATAGTTTTTCATATTTATCAATTTTTTTAATTAATTTCTTTTTTATTTTTAAGACTTTCTATAAAAGGCTTAAAAATCTACGGAAAACAGCTTATAAAAATAGATTAGAATAGCTATTTATATAAGATGGTTGTAGTAGCCCTAAGAAAATGGAACTAAAACTTTTGACCTTTTCTTGTGTCTAAGCTTTTCAATAGCTTTAAACTCAATCTGCCTAATTCTTTCTCTTGTAACATCAAAACTTTTACCAACTTCTTCAAGAGTATGATCAGTTTTTTCCCCAATTCCAAATCTCATTCTTAAAACCTGCTCTTCTCTTGCTGATAATTCACTCAAAACTTCCGAAATCTTTGATTCGAGGTCATTTCTAAGCACTGTTTCATAAGGAGAACCAATTTTTTTATCCTCAATGAAATCACCTAAATGACTATCATCATCTTCGCTTATTGGTGTTTCTAAAGAAATCGGTTCTTTACTGATTTTTAAAACTTTCCTAACCTTTTCAACATTAACAGTCATCTTTCCTGCAATTTCGTCAGCAGACGCATCTCTTCCAAACTCTTGAAATAAATTTCTTGAAATTCTTGCTAATTTATTTATTGTTTCTATCATATGAACAGGTATTCTAATTGTTCTTGCTTGATCAGCAATAGCTCTTGTAATAGCTTGCCTAATCCACCAAGTAGCATAAGTTGAAAATTTAAATCCTCTTCTATATTCAAACTTATCAACAGCCTTCATTAAACCTATATTTCCTTCCTGTACCAAGTCTAAAAACTGTAATCCTCTGTTAGTATACCTTTTTGCAATAGAAACGACTAACCTTAAGTTTGCCTGAACCAATTCTTGTTTTGCCGATTGTGTAATCTCTTCACTTCTCTCCACTTCTTTGTAAAGCCTACTCAACGCCTCCGGAGTCATTCTTGAGCTCATATAAATTCTTCTTAACATCATGTGAGAACTAGTTATAAATTCAGCAGCCCTAATTGTTTTATGCATTAATTCTAAGGTATCAATATCAATATTATCATTATCTGTTCTATTATTTAAAATATATAAGTACTCTGTTACTTTATTAAGTATATTTGCTTTTTTTTCATTTAAGTTTACATACTTTGTAATACCATTTTCATATTGAATTGACTTAAACTCTATTAAACTTACTGCATTGAGGATATCTCTTCTAGCATTATCAATATGTTGTTTTAAGTTTTTAATTTTTAATATCATTATTTTTATAGTATTTTTAGAAAATTTCATTTCAACAAATAATCTTAACATTTCTTCATAATGTCCATTAACTTCTTTCTTTATATTATTATATTTAACAGTATTCTCTTTTATATTTTCATCTTCAACATACTGTTTCTTTATTTTAACTTGTTTAAATAAATCAAAAAACTTATCAACAAAATCAAAAACTTGTTTATTCTTTTTTTCAATGTCTACATTAGCAATATCAACATCTTCACAATCCATTAAAACATTCTTAACTGTTAATTTACCACTTTTAAGTTTTAATACAATATTTACTAATTCTTTTATGATAAAATCCGTTTTCATTAAAGCTCTTATGATATTAATTTCCCCTTCTTCTATTTTTTTAGCAATTATAATTTCTTGCTCTCTTGTTAAAAGTTCAATATTCCCCATTTTCTTTAAATATTGCCTGATAGGATCTGATGTTTTTACATATTTAGAGTCGTCTAAATCACTTCCAAATGACTTATCTTTTTCTAAACTTTTTAGAATATCTTCTTTTTTAATGAGCATTGATGCTACTTCTGAATTTTTTCTTATAGTAGCTAAATTCATTTCTCTAAAACCAAATTTATGGTTGTTCATTGCTCCTCCTAAAGATAATTAATGCTTTTTATTTGTTTAATTTTATGAGTTATCTCTGATATATCTGCTTTTTTTATTTTTTTAAGGTTTTCAGTCTCATCATTATCTAACTCCTCAAAGAAATCATTAATGTTAATAATTTCTTTTTTTATTTCTTCTATGTACTTTTTATTTCTTAAAGTGTCAAGTTTTCGAAGATAATCATTTAGAATATCCTTGATTCGTTCTTCATCTAAAGCATCCAAAAACTTAGGTCTAGTAAGCTTTAAATAATTAATTTGTTTTAAAGACAATTCAGAGCTAAGGCTATCTAAAAAGTTTTCTTTACTTATGAAAACCTTGGTGTAATTATATTCTAATAATAAATTTAAAACCTTTTTCGTATCTTCGTTCTTAAATAAATATATTATTTCCATATCTAAAAACTTAGGATATTCTAAAAAAATCAACAACAATTCTCTCTCAAGATCTTTTATTATCTTGCTAAGACGGCTTGAATCACTATTCTTTTGAGCTAATAAATTTGAGATAGTTATATCTTTATTAAGGTTTTTTTTATTTTTTATATCTCTAAAGCTCTTAGTAATTGTAGAAAGAGGTATTTCAAATTTTTTAGATAATTTTTTTAAAATAAAAAAAACTGTCGTATTTTCATCTAATGGAGAAAGTACCACTAAAAGATTATTTAGAATTTCATTTTCAGAAACAGCTTTTTTTAAATTTATATTTATAAAAAAATCAATAATATCAACTTCATTATTTTTAATATAATCTAAAAAAACATCTTTACCTAACTTATTTACATAACTATCAGGATCCTCATTCAACGGAAGAGCAACAACATTACAGTTAATATCATTTTTTATTATAGGTGCTATCATTCTTTCAGCAGCTTTTTCTCCGGCTGCATCTCCATCAAAACATAAAATAATTTTATTAGTATATTTTTTTAATAATTTAACTTGTTTATCCGTAAATGCAGTACCACTTGCAGATACAATGTTTTTAACTCCCGATTTATAAAGAGCAATCACATCTAAATATCCTTCAACAACAATGACTTCTTTTTTTAAATTAATTTCTTGTTTAGACCAATTTAAACCATATAAAACTTCAGACTTATGATATACTTTACTTTCTTTTGAATTGATATATTTTCCAAATTTAGATGCATCCAAATCGTTAAATACCCTTCCTCCAAAACCAATAGGCCTTCCTCTTTCATTAAAAATAGGAAAAATTAATCTATTTATAAACCTATCAACAAGTTTATTATTTCTCCCTTTAGTAACAACACCTGCCTCAATCAGCATGTCATCTGAAAAATTCATTCTTTTGAGATGATGATAAAGAGCATTAAATGAATCCGGAGCAAAACCTATAGAAAATTCATTAACAGAATAATCGTCAAGGTTTCTTTTCTCTAAATAAAAGTTTAAAGCACTTCTCTCTAAGTTTAATTGGTTTATAAAAAACTTTCGACTCTCTTCTAATATTTTATATAAAATTCCATACTCATCATTTCTTTCCTTATTATTAGAATTTTCTCGTTCAAGATCATAGTGATACCTATCAGCAAGATATTCAATAGCTTCAATATATGATAATTTTTCATAGTTCATGATAAAACTTAAGGGATCCCCTCCAACTCCACAACCAAAACATTTATATATGTTTTTACTAGGGCTAACAACAAAAGAAGATGTCTTTTCATGATGAAAAGGGCACAAACCTTTAAAACCTGCACCACTTTTTTTTAATTCTAATTTATCCGAAACAATATCTACAATATTAAGCATGGATAATAAATTTTCAATAGATTCTTTTTTATATCTCAATGTTTCACTTTTAAATATTAATGATTAAATCAAAATTACCAAATTTTCCTAGACTCACAATACTCCCAAAAAAAAGCTAATATAATATACTGTATTTTTTTGTTTTGTCAAGTGTTTAGACATAAATTTTTATCTTTTTTCGTTTTTCCTCAATATTACAAACATAAATATCATGAAAAAGACCATATAAATAGTATTTTTATTTCCTGAAGAATATGAACAATTAACTAATGGCTCATCATATTCTTCATTCTCATCAATAGGAATATATAAGAAAATATTTGTAGATTTATTAAAATTTATATATTTCAAATAAATGTACCTATAAAATCCATTTTTAAGTTCCTTTCCTTTTGTATATAAATCATATTTCCCACTATTTATATTATCAATACTAAAATTTCCATTATCATCTAAGGCAATACTGTTAATCATAGATGATAAATGTATTGAGATACCATAAGAATCATTATCTGAAATAAGTTTCCCCTTTATATCAATTTCATCACTTTGACTAGCTGTATTAATCTCAATACCAGTAAAGCTCTGTTCTCTACATAAGTTTTCGGTATTACAGACTTTAAAATTAAAATTTAATTTATCAGAAGTATTAATTTTATCACTATAAAAAGAAATAACTGTTCCATCTGTAGAAAATAATAATTTCTCTAATTTTTTATCTAAAAGTTTATTCCCCGAAGAATCTGTTACGATTAAGTTAATCGTCCCCTCAAGTTCATTTAAATCTGATACCGCAAATTCAAAATATGTTTTATTATTTCCATTAATAATAACTGCCTCAGGAGCCTTTAAATATATAACCGCTGGAGTATATTCAACACTTGAAGAAGAACAACCAATAAAAAACAATACTAATAATATATTACTTAAAATTATCTTTTTCATCTTTTTTTAAATCCTTTAAATTTAATTGTAACTTAGAATACCCTCTCCAAACATTTAGATTTAAACTAAAAATAACATCAACATAAGATGAAGTTTCTTTAATTAAATGTGATAAGTTAAATCCTATTGTTTGAAAATATTTTTTACTTAAACTAAGGTTTGCTCTTAAATGTTTATCTTTTACTATTTTAGCATCTTCTACAAATAAGTGTTTCATTCCTAGTATCGGTTCTGGATTTTTATGCCCAAAAGGTGCAAGCTTTTTTAACTCATTATATGTTGAAATAGTTACATCTTGAGGACTAATTACATCATCAATAACAATTTCTTGTATTAAATTATCGGGATCTTTAAAAAAGATATCTGCTTCCCTTTGCATTTTAGTTTTAAATTCCTCAAAATATTCCATTTTTATTGACAAACCTGCAGCATACTTATGCCCACCATAGTTAATAAACAACTCTTCAAATTTGGATAAATTTTTATGTAAATCAAAATTATTAATAGAACGAGAACTCCCCCGTCCAATACCATCTCTTACTGAAAATAAAAAAGTTGGCCTATTATATCTATCAACTAGCTTAGAAGCAACAATACCAATAACTCCAGGATTCCAGGATTCATTTGCAACAATAATGGCAGTATCTTGATTTTTTTTATTATCTATCAAATTTAATATTTCATTATAAATGCCTCTTTCAATTTCTTGTCTTTTTTTATTCTCCTCATCTAATTCCATAGCTATTCTTTTGGCTTCTTCAGGACTATCAGTAGTAAGCAAATCAACAACTTTTGTCGCATCACTTAATCTTCCTGCAGCATTTATTCTTGGAGCAATTTTAAAACTTATTTTATTTGAATCAATTGGGGCTTCAACGCCAGATACTTCCATTAAAGCTCTTAAACCTAAATTTTGTGTTTTGGCCATCTGTTCAAAACCCTTTTTTACAAAGATTCTATTTTCATCAAATAATGGAACAATATCTGCAACAGTTCCAATTGCAACAATATCTAAATAATTTCTTAAATCAATTTCTTCTTTTTCTTTAAAGTAGCCATTCTCCCTTAGCTTACTCCTTAGTGCAATAAGCAAATTAAATGTAACTCCAACTGCTGCCATATTTTTAAACGGAAACTTATCTCCATCTAAATATGGATTTAAAATAGACACCGCTTCTGGAAGTATTGTAGGAACTTGATGATGATCAACAACAATTACATCTAAACCTAATGAATTTGCATAAGCTATTTCATTATAATTTGATACACCACAATCAACGGTTATAATTAAGTTTCCACCATTATCATAAATCTCTTTAATTATGTCATTATTTAAACCATATCCAGAACTATACCTGTTAGGAACTTTATAAAATATTTTATTTTTATCATAAACATTGCTTAAAAATAAATATAAAATAGATAATGACGTTAAACCATCAACATCATAATCCCCAAACCCATAAATCACTTCGTTTTTATTAAAAGCATCTAATATTCTATCAACTGCTTCATTCATATTTAATAGTTTATATGGGTCATGTAAATTACTTAGGCTTATATTTAGGAACTTATCAGCTTCATCTATGGAAGTTATTCCCCTATTAGAAAGGGTTTTTGCCACAATTTTTGAAATATTAAATGTTTTACTTAAGTTTTCAATTAGTTCAGTATTATACTGAGGTAGAATCCATTTGGTTCTTTTAAACATTATGCTTCTGTTTCTTCTAATTCAGTTAATTTCTCTTTAGATTTTTTTTCTAAGTATAGATAGATTGGTGTAGCAATAAATAATGAAGAATATGTACCTACAAGGATACCAATAAATAATGCAATGGCAAATGGTCTAAGACCTGCACCACCAAAAATAAGCATAGATATAACAACACCCAATGTTGTTAATGATGTAAGTAATGTTCTACTCATGGTAGAATTTAATGCTCTGTTAATAACTTCTTTTGTTTCAAGCTTATGTTTTTTATTTAATTTATTATTCTCCGCTACTTCTCTTACTTTATCAAAGATAACAATAGTATCATTCAAGGAGTAACCAATCAACGTTAAAAGAGCTGCAACAACAGGTAAGTTAAATTCAATTCTCATTAAAGCAAAAATTCCTAATGTAATAGAAACATCATGAACCAAAGCAACTACTGCTCCAGGTGAAAACTTACTATCAAATCTAAATGCAATATAGATAAAAATAGCTATCAATGCATAAAACATTGCCAAAGTACCATCTTGCTTTAACTTTGCACCAACTTTAGGTCCAACCTGCTCTAATGAAGCAACTTTCATTTTTGAAACCTTAATAGAATAATCAAAAGTTTTAGCATTTTCACCTAATTCTAATCTTTCTATTGTAAATAAATACTTATCATGACTTAAAGCTTTTTCTATTTCTTTACTAGTCTTATCTTTATCAAATGAAACAACAAATGTTTTTCCATCAGAAGCGATATTAGACTTAATCATTCCTATTGATTTTAATTTAGAATCTAAATCACTTTTAAAACTAGTTACTTCTTTTTTTGATACACCTGAATTAGTTTTTTCTTCTATTATTTCGGTAACATAATCTGATAAAGGCTCAAATGAAATATCATATTTATGAGTATTTAATTTAGCATTAGATTTTTCGTCAGAACCAAAATGCTTAATACCTTTTACCCTATATTTATTTTTATCTCCAGTGAATTTATTTTTATATTCTTTTACTGTTTTCAAAATTTCATCTGCATTTTGAGGAGCTGAAAAAGTTAATCTTATTCTATTTTGATAGTCCTTAATTGATTTTAGATTTTTACCTTTATACACTGTGTTTAAATAATTTTTTACTTCATCTAATTGTTTTTTACTAAATAAAGAAATACTTTGAGATATTTGAATAGAAATTTCTTTATCAACAGAACTAACAACAGCTTTAATGCCAGAATCTTTTAATATTTTTCTAACAGTTTTAACTTCTGGTGTCTTTTCAAACTCATAAACGATATTAGTACCACCCTTAAAGTCAATACCAAAATTTAACCCAAATATTGCAACCAATACTAAACTTAATGCAACAACAATAGCTGATACACTTATGAGCAACTTATATTTAGATACAAAATCAACATTTATATCCTTTTTTACTATTCTAATCATTATTACTCTCCTTATATACTTAAGCTTTCAACTTTTTTATTAACTGTTACATGATCAAAGAACATTCTTGTAACAACAATGGCAGTAAACATACTAGATAGTATACCTACAATCAATGTTACAGCGAAACCTTGAACAGGACCTGAACCATATTGATATAATAAAAATGCAGCAATCATTGTTGTTATATTTGCATCAATAATTGCAGAAAATGCCTTTTCATATCCATACTTAACAGCAGAAATAGGTAACCTCCCCGCATCAAGTTCCTCTCGTATTCTTTCGTATATAATAACATTGGCATCAACACTCATACCAACAGTTAAAACAATACCTGCAATACCTGGCAATGTCATAGCCGCACCCAGAAAAATCATTGTTGATAGAATAAAGAAAATATTTAAAGTTAAAGCAATATTTGCAATAATTCCAGCTTTTTTATAATATATCATCATGAATAACAATACAAAAATAGCTCCAAGAGTCATTGAAAATTCACCATCTCTGATTGAAGCTTCTCCTAAAGTTGCACCAACTCTTCTTTCTTGACCTTTTGTTAAAGCAGCAGGTAATGAACCAGCCTTTAATAAAACCTTTAACATCTCTGCTTTTTTAACCTTTTCTTGATAAGTTCCTGCCCCTAAAGTAATACTTGCCCTACCTCCAGCAATTTTATCTTGAATAATAGGAGCAGAATCAACTAAATCATCTAAAACAATAGCCATTCTTCTATGTTTATTTTCTTCTGTAAGTTTTGCAAATATCTCAGCTCCTATTGTAGTAAAGTTTAATGCTACATAAGGTGAGTTATCTCTAGAATCAACTAAAGATTGAACTTCTGAAATATACTCACCAGTTAAAACCGTTTTCTTTCTTAGTAAGTATGTTCTATAATAATTAACGGTTCCTACTGTTCTTAATGAATAACCAAACTTATGAGTAAAAGGTAAATTCAAAGTTTTTACAAAATCTTTTAATTCTTTTAATTGATTATGTAAAATCTCTTGTCTCTTCTTTTTATTAGCTTCTACAACATCAGGAGTTCTAAAATATAAATCAGAAACTTGCTCTCCAGTTTTTTCAACTAAATAAGATGATTTTACATAAGTGATATCCTTAGGCATTTTGTCTTTATTAGCATCAGCTAAAGTCTGCATAATATTAGCTCGTTTTCCGGTTTTCTTGTCAATATCATTATCATCAACAACTTTAAACTCTAATTGAGCAGTTTTAGATATTATTTCTTTAGTTTTATTAAAGTCCTCTTCTTTTAAACCAGGAAGCCTAACTTCAATTGAATACATTGATTCATCACCAAACCTAACAACTTCCTGCTCTCCAATACCCATAGTATTAATTCTTCTTCTTATTGTATCAATAGCTTTATTAACAGCATCTTTTTTTAAAGAAACAATTTCTCTTTTAGCCAATTTAAAAGTATATCTATTATCTTTACTTTCTTTTAAAACAAGAGCTGAATTTGTTGCAAGAGCAAATTCTTTTGCTTCCTTTGCTTTTGAGTCATCTTTTAAAACAAATGTAACCGCTTGAGTATTCTCAATAGTGTGAGCCATTTCTTTGAGTTCTATTTTATTTTTTTCAAATTTAGTATTAATATCATCAGAAATCATATCCAATTTAGATATTATCGCATCATCAACTTCTACTTGATAAACTAAACTTAATCCACCTTTTAAATCCAATCCTAATTTTAACTTATTACTAGTTATAACTGTTTTGTACCAAGATGGAACACTAATAAAAGTAGGTAATGTGTAAAGAACAAGGTATAATGACAATAATACAGTCATTATTACTTTAAATTTCCAATTTTTATCCATTGTTACTCTCCTCTGAGTATTTTGTTGCAATTTGAGTTTTTAATATTTTTATTTTTGTCTTTTCTGCAATATTTAACACGAAGAATTTTTCTTCAACAGTAAAGATATCTCCTAAAATACCACTATTAGTAATAACAGTATCTCCTTTTTTTAATGTCAATAACATTTCTCTATGTTGTTTTTGTTGCTTTTTTTGTGGTCTTATAAGTAAAAAATAAAAAATAACAAAAACAGCAATCATTGGTATAAACATACCTAATGCACTACCTTGTGGTGTGGGAGTAGCTCCCTCTTTTACTATCAAATCAATAAATTCTAACAATTTTTCCTCCGAAAAGGGTATTTCAAAATAAACACGGCCTGCTTTTATAACAAATTTTAAATTTTTTTACAAGATTTTTTTATAAACTTAATCAAATAATCATCTAAAAAACCATCTCTAGCAAATTTTTCAAGCTTAATTCTTGACAATTTATTAATTCTATTGTATAAATACTTTCTATTTATTGCTCAGGTAAACTAGTAATAAATCATGCGAGAGTGGTGAAATCGGTAGACACGCACGTTTAAGGGGCGTGTGGCGCGAGCCATGCGGGTTCAAGTCCCGCCTCTCGCATTTTCATTATTTAAGCTCCTAGTAAAACAGAGAAATATGATAGTTTTAATATTTTTAATTCTTACAGCTCAAAATACAATTACTGATGATTTAAATATTGTAAAAAATGACTATCAAAGTTTACTTTACTACTATCAAGCTCCATTTTTAATAAAAAATGAAAAAGAATATATTAATAAATTAGAGAATTTGAAGTACATAAATAGAAATTCAGAACCTCTATATATAAAATTACTCAATGAATTTTATATACACTCAGGAAACAATAAAAAAATTAAAAAATTAAATAAAAAATATGGAGTAATAAATAAATTTAATATATATCAATTTAAAAATATTGAATTATTTGAAGAATTACCTATTAATTTATTAAAAAATAAGTATGAATCATCATTAATTAAATTTAAAAGGCCTCAAAAGCTTAAAAAGGGTCTTTATATACTAGAAACAACTTGTAAATTTAAGCACAAGCACAGTGTATATCTTTACAATGACTTAACTGACTCATCTTGTATAAATAATAAAAAAACAAATGGAAATGCCTTCATAATAAAAGGAAGTAATAAATATTTCAAATTATCGCTAAAACTAAATAATAAAAAAAATGGACTAATTTACATTAAAGGAGCATCTTGTGATGTAAAAAACAAAAACAATAGGCAATTAGAATTAGCTTCTGAAATAACAGTACAAAAAGTTAATACAATCGTGAATATTAAAAACGAAGAAGTATACCTACCCAATAACAAATTAGAAATAGAGGAATTAATAAAGGAAAACACACCCTTAGCCAACTACAAACTATATAACTTCTACTTACTAAATAACCTCCCTAACGAAGCCTATAAATATCTAACAAAATGGGCAAAAAGGTGCATTAATTATTATTCTCAAAGAGAAACACAAGACTTCTATAAAGAATACATCCCTGCTTTTAGTAAAAACAAGGAAAAGATCTTATATGTGAATAAGGCGTTAAGTACGGATAAGGCGTTGCCTTATCCTATAACAACGCCTCACTCTCAAAAAATACAGCAAAACGAAATTATAGAAAAAAATATTGTAGTAAAAAAAGAAGCAGGAAAATACTATCAATATATCCACTATTTAATTTCAGTAAAAGATGCAACTAAATTTATTGACTACTTTAGAATACCTAGCTCTGTAGACATTTTAGGAGTATATTCCATAATTAATGGTAAAAAAACTCCATTAGAAACAAAGTTTACAGAAAATGAAATTTTCTTAAAAGAAATTGAAAATAATATGCTTATAGAGCTGTATACAAAATCAAAAATTAAGAACATAATTTTCATACCAGAAAAATATTTTAATATACAAAGCTTTTCAATAAAATTTAGTAAAAATATTAAATACAAGCTAATAAATAGTCATAATTATAATTTAATAAACAAAAATCAAGCTAAAAACATAAAAGCATATTTTAAAATGCCTTTTGAAGCCAATACTTTAGACTTCTTACCTTATTATGTTATAAATGTGCCAATAAAAGCTCCTACAGGGCTTAAATGGTACTATTTTTATAAAAATTTATCATATTTAGAAATACCAGATTCAATAAATAAAATTAATGATATTAAAAAGGCTTATTATTTTCTATATTCTAAGAAGATAGAAAATAAAGCCTTAGTTTTTTACAGATGGAGTAAATTAAAAAAATTAAATACTAAACTATTAATATTTCATATAAAAAATGATATTTACAACAATAAACTCTTCAACTACCCCATCATTCAATACAAAAATCAATACTTAGACTTAAATACTCCCTATTTGGGCTTTGGAGTTATTCCTAGATTCTTAAAAAATAAAGAATATATAACAATAGATAACAAAGGAGCATATTTATATAAAAGACATGAAAAAATATTAAAAAACTTTGTGAAAAATAATAAAGTAGTAATAAATTATAAAATTTTAAAAGATTTAGATTATGCCGAATTTGAAATGAATATAACTTTAAATGATTTTTATACAACAGGCCTTAGAAATATGCTAAAAATATATAAAAATGAGGAAGTTATAGCAAAAATACTAGAATTATATGTTAATACCAAAATTAAAAATACATCCCTAATCGACTATGAAATAAAAAAAACAAGAAATAATATGACTATATACATAAAAGGAATTAATAAAACTCCACTAGACTATTTTGAACTAGAAAATAAAGAATTTTTAAAAATTAAAAACTATTTTTCAGAATTATTCTCTCCATTTTTTAATCAGTCACCTAACTTAATAAAGTATATATACAACAGTAAAATATTAAACCCTATAGAAATCAAATCAGCATACCAAGAAGATTTTGAATTAAACATAGAACTCTTAGATAAAAATTATAAATTTATAGGAGCCAACTCCAATAAAATACAAATAAAAGACTCATTTTACTTACCCAAAAAAGTAATCGCAATAAATAGATATAAAAATTTTTATATAAACATAAAAAACTTTATACATAAAAGAAAACTACTCTTAGATAATATACAAATATATCGTAAAAACCAAAAAGTAACTCTACTTAAAGGTAAAAATAAATGACAACTCTCTTTAATCATGAAAAAATTATAAAAACAATTCCAGAATTACCAGGCTGTTATATCATGAAAGATATAGATAATAAAATTGTTTATATAGGTAAGGCCAAAAACTTAAAAAAAAGAGTTAAAAATTACTTTCAAAAATCAGGAGACAACAGAAGTTTCATAAAGTTTTTATCTGATATATTATCGGATATTGAAGTTACTATTACTAACACAGAAGAAGAAGCATTAAAACTTGAAGCAACTTTAATTAGACTTCATAAACCTAAATTTAATATAGTATATAAAGATGGCAAGCAAGAACTTTTAATTAGACTTGATACAAAATCATACTTTCCTATGCTGGAATTAGTTAGAACATACAATAAACAAGATAAAGCTTTTTATATAGGTCCGTTTTTTCAGTCGAGTAGAGTAAGAAATTTAGTTTCTACACTAAATAGGTTATTCAAATTAAGAACTTGTACTGATTCTGTTTTAAAATCAAGTAAAAGAGCTTGTTTAGAGTATGAAATCCATAGATGTAGTGGACCTTGTATAAATGAAATTACCGAAAATAGCTATAATAGTGAAATAAGTAAACTTAAAAAATTTTTATCTGGACAAGGTGATGAGCTAATCAAAGAATTAGAAATAGAAATGTATAATGCTAGTGAAAATTTATTATTTGAAAAAGCAGCAAAGCTAAGAGACCAAATTAAGATGCTAAAATATTATTTAAGAGTACATTTAGCTTCAGTTGATTATAAGAAAGATATAGATATAATAGGATATTCTGTTTTAAATGATAGTTTGAGCATTTCAATTTTGATATTACGAAATGGCTTAATAATAGATAAAAAAGTAGAAATTTTTAATAATATCAAGTTTCCTAGCATTGAAATGATAGAATCTATAATATTGCAATACTACTCCAAAAGAACAGCCTTCCCTCAAGAAGTCTTATTACCTGAAGAAAGTTTTAATTTTGAATTATTTAATACATACTTTAATAATGAAAGTAATAAAGAAATTAATTTTTTCTACCCTAAAAGCAACAAAAAAATGCAAAAATTAAATGATTTATTGATAATGGCAAATAAAAATGCTCAAATAAGTTTAGAAAAGGAATATTATCTAAAAAATAAAAATAAAAACCTCCTTGAAACAATTAAAAACACATTTAATTTAATAAATATACCAAATAAAATAGAGTGCTTTGATAATTCAAATTTTCAAGGAGCTAATCCTGTTGCTTCAAAAGTAGAATTTAGAAATGCAATGCCATACAAAAAAGGTTATAGACATTTTAAAATACAAACAGTTGAAGGCATAAATGATTATGCATCGATGAAAGAGGTTATATCAAGAAGAATTAAATCTGGCCTTAAAGAAAATTTACTTCCTGATTTAATTATAGTAGATGGAGGAAAAGGACAACTAAATTCAGCTTATGAAGCTTTAGAAGAATTAAATGTTGAAAACACAGTTGACTTACTATCTTTAGCTAAAATTAAATCAAATGATAAAGACAAAGCCCAATACTATGAAAGAGTTTTTAAAGTTAAAAATAAAGAAGCAATCATTCTAAAACAAAATAGCCCTGAAATAGTTGTTTTTGTAAAATTAAGAGATGAAGCTCACAGATTTGCAATTGAATACCACAGAAAACTAAGAGCCAAAACAGGTATTCAATCAGTTTTAAATAAAATAGACGGTATAGGGAGTAAAAGAAAACAAATTTTACTTAAACATTTTAAAAGTATAGAAAATATCAAAAAAGCAAGCTTACAAGACCTTAAAAAGGTTAAGGGTATAAATAAAGAGATTGCAAAAAAAGTCTTTGATTTTTTCTTGTAAAATTTATTATTGCTTTTATGTTCATTATGATATATCTTATTTACAGTTAGTATTATAAGAGGATTTTATGCTAAATAAATTATTAGGAACAAAAATTAAAAACATAATCTCAATAATCATATTAAATATTATTTTAGGTATTTATACTGTTTTTATGGCGAATATGATTAGATCATCAGAGCAAAGTATCACTATTTATTTCTTTATGATGCTCTTTTGGTTTTTGCTTATAGTTATATTAGGCGGTTTTGAAGCTGTTTTAACTGGAGATTTATTTTTTGACATTTATTGGAAAAAGGAAGAAATATTAATTCAAAGATTAACTAAAGAAGAACAAATTGCTAGAAAAGATTTTAAAGATTATAAATTAAGATTCCGAATTATACTTGTTTTGATAATTGGAGCAAATATTTTTGCATTTAATAAAGTTAGTAATAATATATTTGATTTCTACAACAAAGTAGGATTAAAATTTTCACAATTAAAATATAATAATGAAAAAAAACAAATTGAAGCAATAGAATCCTTATATCATCTTCAGGACCCTACATACAGAAATGAAATGTTAAACAGAATAAAAAAAACTGTTGAAACAACAAAATATGATAAAGTTAAATCATGGGGTATATGGTATATCAAAAAAAGAGGAAGTATTAAAGATATTCCATTTATAGAAAAATATTTAAATTCTGAATCTCCTGAAGTTGTAGCAGATGCTGTTTCTGCTATTTATGACTTATCTATAAAAGATGCCGAAGAGGAAGCCAAAAAAAGATTTACTGAAGGTGATGATTTAAAATTATTAACAGAACAAATAAAAGTTGAAAGAAATTTATTTTCTGTAAACTTTAAATATGCAAAAGAAATAGAAAAAGAATGTAAAAGAGTAAACTACCCAAGAGAATGTCTATTAACAGTTGCAGCATTTGATGGCCGTGAAAGCTTTAATGCTATGATAAATAAAAAAGATAATATCAAGGATTACACCACAATGATTTGGATTCTGGCAAATACTACTCCTGCATCAAAAGAAGCAAGAAAAAAAGTTGAAGAATTATTTCAAAATTTCTATAAAAAAGGTAAACTAGAGCATAAATGTTTAGCTGTTGTCGGTATTGCAAAATTAAAACTTTTAACTGGGCAAAAAATGCTTAAAGAAGATTTCTTCAATGAAAGCAAAATAATGTGTCCAACAATTAGCCAAACCAATAAAGGTGCAGATGACTATATTTTAGCTCGTCCTGATTTATTACAGGTTAAAATACTTGATACATTAAATAAAATAGAAGATTTAAGCATAGAAAACAGAAAGTTTTTATACTCATTAACTACAAATAAAAAGCTCAATTATAAAGTTAGGGCAAAAGCTATTGAGGTGTATGATAGATTAGAAAAATTATTTAGAGCTCAAAACAAGTAGTTATATGTTTTTAAGAGGAGATAATTATATTTTACTTAAAAAATGGTATTTTAAATAGTAATTTTAAAAAAGTTTTAAAAAAGGAGATTGGTTATACAACTGATTTATATTATCAATTCAAAAAATTAAGCGTTTCGTTTTATTTTTTACCCATAAATAAAAAAATATTAGAAAATAAAAAAATAAATCAAGAATATAGAGCAAATTTATATAAAAACATCATACTTTTAAACTTTAAAAAGGAGCTAAAAACACTTTTAAATAAAAATAGACTTAATTATCTTTTCTATAAAGGAGCATTTACTGCCGAAAACATATATGAAAATATTGCACAAAGATTTCTATCTGATATTGATTTATTAATAGATGAAAAACAACTAAGCAGAGTAAAAGATTTAATAGATAATAATTTTAAAATAACAAAATATAAAAAAGATAAATCCTTTTATAAAAATAAGTATCGTTTTTATGAAAATGAGTTTTTGATAGAATATAAAGGACATGAACTTAGTTTAGACTTACATATAGCCTTTATTCAAAAAGCAAAATTTAATATTGATTACTCTGTTATTTTTGAAAAAAACTGTATCGAGCATCAGCTTATTGCTTTAATAATACAGATATCCAATGACTATTTTATCAATGTAGAAAAAAAATTTCTAGATTTATATTTAATTATTAAAAAAGAGGATATTAATTGGAATTATCTCCTAAAAATGATAAACCTTTTCAGAATAAAAAAAATTAGTTATTTAATATTTTATATATTAATAAATGAACTTGATTTAAAGAAAGTACCCATAAATTTAATCAATTTGAAAACTTACGAAAAATTAATTTTAAAAAATATGATAATGACTAATAATTTTAGAATTAATCAGATTTTTTTATTTTACTATACATTTGACAACTTAAATGACTACAAAAGGTTTTTAAATGATAAATTTATAAAAATTAAGAATAATGGCATTAAAGAGGTAACAAAATCATTAAAAAAAATAAGATAAAACAGGAATTACTAAAAATATCTCTTAAAAAAGGAGATATATTTATTACTGATGTAACTACCGGTGGTTCAATGTGGCCACTAATATCTAAGGGTGATAAAGTATTTATAAAATATAAAAATATTAATAAATTAAAACAAGGGGATATTATTCTTTTTAAAAAGAATGATTTTATACTACACAGAATTATCAAAATTAAAAATAATAAAATAATAACAAAAGGTGACAATAATGTAAATAATGATTTTTATGAAATAAATGAAAATAACTATTTTGGTGTTTTATTTAAAATACAGAAAAATAAATTTAATTTAATAATTAATTCACACATATTAAACATATACTATTATTACATACTGCCATTTCACCCTATTATAAAAATGATAATCAAAAGGAAAAAAAAATTATGAGTTTTCAGGTATCTATTGCTAATATAATTATATCATTTGAAATTGACTATCAATTATTTAATAACAAAATGAAACAAATATTAAAAGATTTTATTATAGAAAATTCAGAATATGATATTTTTGTTAAACTTATAAAAATAGATGATTACGAGCTTATTAATGGCAAATGGGATTATTTCATTACCAATATAAATGATGACATTATGATAATTAAAAAATGGGATATTCATGGTGAAATTAATTATATTGAAAATACTGCAAATTTTTTAATACATAAAGATTCAAATAATTTTTTTTTAATTATAAAAACAATATTATTGAATTTTTTACCTAAATTTAATGCATTACTACTACATTCATCTTCTATTATAAATGATAATTATGGAATTGTAGGAAGTGGAATTAGTGGTAGTGGTAAATCAACATTTGCTAAAAAACTAAAATCTGAAGGCTGTACCATCCTTCATGATGAAATTACCCTTATAAGAAAATTAAATGAAAAATTTTATATTTATCCTACTCCTTTTAATTATAATCCCAAACATATTGTAAACTTTTTACCTAAAAAAGAATTAAAAAAAATTTTTATCTTAAAAAGAAAATCAAATTATTATTTAAAAAATATTGATAAAAAAAAATTTTATCAAGAAATCCTAAAATTAATCTTTGGATATAATAATACAGATAAATATACTTATAATTTGATATTAAATATACTCAATCAAATCTATAATAATGTTACGGTAGATGAATTAAGCTTTAATCTAAACGAACCACTTAAGGATATAATATTATGAAAAAACTTGAAGAGCTTAAAATAATAGAGAATAATGGTAGAAAATTTAAATTTTTATTTCCTGATTCTTTTTTCTATTATTCATGTAAAAATTGTTTAATAAATTGTTGTACAAGAAACGATAAAATCCTTCTTCATAAGAAATATAAATCAGAATATAGTAGTTGCTTTAAAGAAAAACATAGTATTCTAAATTTTGGAGTATGCCCTCAATTAAGAAATGATGGAAAGTGCCATATAGAGATTGAGAATGGCAAATATGCGAAACCTGATATTTGTAATATATTCCCATACAGAATTCTAGGTAGAATAAATGATATTTATATTATTTCTATAAATTTTTATGATTGTTCTATTACTGATAGCGGAGAAACTCCCATTACTACAAATAATTTTTTTGAACAAACTAAAAATATTAGTTTTGATTTTTATAATTATACTCCAAGAGATGATTTATCCGATTATGAAGGATATTATTATAATCATATAAATTTAATAGAATTTTTTAAAGAAAATTATAAATTAACTCAAAATGAAATATTTTACTATTGGAATATGTGGAATAATTATTATCAAAAAAACTATAAATTCCCTAGATATCATTATCTAATTAAAGGATTTGAAAATACTTTTCTTATTAATAAAAATCCTTATGTATTGTTAAAGCCCATAGAAAAGATTGCATTAATATATTTGACATTACTATTTGAAGATATTTCAAACAAAATGCTTGATACATATACATTTATGAAGTTAATAAAAACTTTAAAAAACACGATTAAAATATTAACCTCATTTGATAAACTTTCTGTATTTAATAAAAAACTTGATATGAATTCAGAATATTTTATAGATGTTGTTACAGTTTATCATTATAATAAAAAACATTCTTTGTATAACTCTTTAAATAAAATAACAATTAATGATAAAGGGAGTTTTTTAATAGAATTAGCGAGGTTTATTTAAATTCATCTTTTAACTTGTTGAAGTACCAGCTTTAGGGTCACAAGCTCCTTCTTGTAATGAACAACCCAAAACAACTCTTTCAAGTATCTCTTCTGTTTCTAAAACTGGTTTTATATACTTTTTTTTCATTTTCATCTCCTTACTAATATTTAATAAAACAATTCTTACTACCCATATCACAAATAACCAAATCTTTAAGCCCATCATCATTTACATCAAAAGAAGAAGCTTTTAATGTACCTGTAATAGCCACAGCAAAATCACTCTCACCCAAGATGGTATCAGGTGTTGATGTATTCGTAAAGTTATTAACTCTACTTAGGTAAATATTTAATTTCTTATTTTCTCCAACAATTATATCGTCCTTATTATCATTATCTAAATCTGCAACAGAGAAATTATTATTCCAACTAGGATGATTTTCAATCCCTCCTGAGGGTATATTTATCTTTGAAAATGTTGAATCAGAAGCTAATCCGGTATTTGTACCATAATATAAGAACAAACCTGTAGTTAATCCAGAAACGACCAAATCCTTATAACCATCATTATTTAAATCAATGTCGCCAATAATTTCACTACCATAGTTTTCTCCAGTAGCTTCTAAAATTGTTGCATCTCCCGTATTATCAGCTTTTGCAATAAGTGTAGTGTTACTATAAATGTTGTTATCAAGATAATAAATAGCAACTTTTTTATTTACAGGGTCACTTACAGCAACATCAACAATATTGTCATTATTCAAATCACCTAAAGTTGTAACAGAGTTTCCAAAATAACTATTAACTCCAAAATCATGTGATAATTCCACAACATTAGATGCTGAAGCTAAATCTATTGATGAAGGCTTTCCAGCTCTACCTTCTATTATAAAAGCTCGTCCACCATCTGATGAAAAACTTTGTCCTAAAACAAAACTATCATAAACACTTCCATTTAATTTGCCTAATGCTGAAAGTGACTTTCCAAGTTTTCCATAGTAATATGACCCCTCCTCTCTTAATTTAGCAACAGGATGAAGATTGGAGTTTGTTATTAACGTTTTATCTGAAGCATCAATCTGAGTACCATTTCCCTGATTATAGAAAACATATACTCCACCTCCATAACAATATTTTCCTGAATCATAATAATAATCCGCCCATATTGAACCTACAAGCAAATCGGTTTTACCATCTCCATTAAAATCTCCAGAAGTAATACTTGAACCAAGCCCTTCATAACTTCCATCAACTCCTTCGATAATCTGTGGAGATACAATAGTATCGGGATCTCCAGTTCCATAAAAAATATAAATTACACCGTCCCAACCCGATGCAACATATTGAGTAACAACAACATCATTATATCCATCATCATTAATATCACCAACATCTTTTATCTTATAAATACTATCATTAGTATCAAAACTTGATGTATCTAAAGTTTTTGATAATAAATTCAAATCAGTTCCAGTAGAACGAATCAAAATATTACTTGCATTTCCAACTTCATCATAAGCTCTTACCCCAAAAGTATAGTTCTTTTGAAAAATTAATGAGGTTATTAGTTTTTGATAATTTGCAGTTGTTAAATCAGGTGAATTAATTACAATTTCCTGATTATTTGTTCCATCAAGATTTTCAAAACTAGTATCATCAAACAAACTTGTTGAATATTTAATAACATATTTACTCACATCATCAGTAGATGATTGATTCCATGTTAAATTAAGTTCAGCTTTTCTTCTTTCGGTATTGCTCATTCCATCATAATCTAAAGTTGCTAAATTACCAGGATTGGTAACATCAACAACTGCATTATATAATAAAGTGGTTACTGTATTACCAGCTTCATCTGTAACCTTAAATTTTAAATCGTGAGTTTTATTATCAGCAATTGTTCCACTTAAAACAATATTTTCATCATTAGAGGCAATATTATTTTTGGTTACTATAGACACATCATTACTTCCATCATTTGCAATCATCTCAATTGAACCATTTTTTGCCCCTTCAACCTTTACAGTTAATGATAATTGTGCATTTTGTAAAGCATCATTTAAATCGCCAATTTTATCCTCATTACCAGTTGTTCCAATTAATGTATTATTAGCATTAACATAAGTAATACTTGATAATGTTGGAAATACTCTTGATATTGCAGGAGCACTAGTATCAACCTTAATAGTAAAAGAAGATGAACCAACAGGAGTGGAATTAATTTCAAATAATAATGAAATATTTTCGCCATCAGTAAAAGGAATATCCAAAGTTGAACTTAAACTTGTATCTATATTAGTACTTGCTGCATTTGCACCATTTTTCTTAGCTATAATAGTTGTTCCACCTAAAACATTACATGATGCAGTATAAGTTATTATTAATGAAACATTACCATTTACATCAACATCGCTAGCATTAAAAAAGTTTGTACCTGCAACTAATTCAGAATTTCCTTTTTTCACAGAAACAATAGCACAATTAGAAGATGTTACATCCATATCAATTTCAGCAGAATAACCTTCCTGGTTATTAACATCACTAGCCATTGCTCTTAGTTTATATGTTCCAAGAGGAAGAGTAATCACAATATTTTTGCTATCATTCGCATCTTTAAGAACTTGAGCTACATTATTCCATGTAATATTACCATTACCATCATCTACACTTTTTTGAATATAAATAACTTGTCCATCTTCAATATTTTGCATATTATTAATAGTTACCGTAAATTGAATTCCTGCTCTTGTATCATCTTCATCATCTGAATCATCTATAGTTGTTTTTGACATAGAAAGTTCCAAAGAAGGCACTAGTGTATCTACAACTACATTGGTTATTTCTTTGTTTGTTATATTACCTACATTATCTGTTGCGATTAATTCAATGCTAGTTGCACCATTCTGTAATGTTAAGTCGCCAAAATCAACTACTCCATTAACAACATCTTCAGTTTGGTCGATTGAATCAAATTTAAGTTCAATTGAAACAGAATCTAAAGAATAAGCCTTAAAATTACTTTGTAATCCTGTGGTATTACTATCCTTATCATCTATAGATAAAAACAAGCTGTCTGTTGTAACAGGCTTTTCATTAGAATTTGTTGTTGCAGTTAAAAATAAAGTATTTAAATCCGGAGGTGTTATATCTACTGTTAAAGCACTAGTTTCAAAAGTTCCAATATTACCAAAACCATCAGTTACTTTTATAAATAATTTATAATTACCCTCAGGTAATGTAACATTAGTAAATTTCACTTTACCATCACAAGCAACTTTAGCTGATTCACTTAAAACATCACCATTATCACTTATTTTATATAAAGTTGCTTTCACCCTATCTGATTCATTTTCGCAATCTAAATCATCTAAATAAAGATTTTCAGTATCTATAGTAATATCAGTTTGAAACCCTTCTAAAGTTGCATTTGCATCTTTTGCCATGTTTAAAATATTATTATTGTCAGTATCTTGAACAATATTTAGATTACTAAAAACCGGTATAGCTGTTTTAACATTTAAATATCCATTAACACCGGTGTAGTTAAAGTTATTGGTATCCTTGAATTTAGGAGTTATTATATACCTACCGTCACTCAAATCAGTAAAAGAAAAATATCCCAATAAATTTGTAGGGTCATCAATATTAACGCTATTTGTATAATCATAACTATTTCCGTTAAGGGTTACATTTAGAATCAAAACACCCTCTAAGAACCTATTTAATAAAACACCAATTGTAGCTGTGTTAATATTAATTTTATTATCTGGATTTAACAATTTATTATCACTAAAACTTAATGACAATTCATTAGGGTTAGACAACATTACATTTACTTTTCTGTTAAAAGTAGATTTATTTCCATGTTCATCAACCGCTTCAAATATAATTGTTCTTTCTCCACCAACAGAAATACTAGTATATTGATTATTATCTAATAATGAAGTATCAAAAGTACCATCTTGTGCTATTGCATTATCATAAGTTTGAACTCCTCCAATAGGGTTTTCTAAATCATCTATATAAACTTTTAAACTAGAAGTAGAACCTTCAACTTTACCTTTTACCCAAAATTGAATACCATTTGTTGCATCTCCATCTAAATCAGTGTCTGTATTTAGTATTGAATCTTCTAGAGGCTCTGTTACCTCAACAAAGTTAGGTGCTATTGTGTCAACATTATATGTAGCAACAATAAAACCACCATCAGCATTTGTATCATCAAAATTTTCAGATACGTCTACTCTTACTTCAGAGCCTACTCCACCAATATCTTCAGGAAAAGCAAATGAAGTTTCTGCAACAGTTTTATCTCCATCAAGAACAAGAATACCATTGTATATTTCAGTACTATTTACAGTAAATTTAACTTTAAAATTAGCTGGGCAATTTGATTCAACTTTCAAGGGAATTTTATTATCAATACCAATATTATGTTCCTTTAAATATTTTTGATTTATCACTGTTCCATTTTCAGGAAAGACTTTAACTACACAATCGCCTGTTGATTCTGCTATAACATTAACAGGTGTAGAGCTAACTGTAGAATTGGCTCTTGTATCAATAGAAGCAACTAGTTTCCAATTTCCAGCTCTAAAATCAACATTTTCGAATACTGCGACACCATCTTTAGGCTCTGCCACATAAGAAAATTTTGCTTGCTCTCCGTCAAATAAAACTAATTTCGCAAATAAATTATCTTCAGATACTAAACCCTTAACATCTACTTTAACATCTTTTTGGATATAATATTCTTCAGTATTTTGATCATCAGCAGCTTTAAGAGTTTCTCCTTCTATTGGAGAAGTTATTACAAGAGTAAGTTCTTGAGCTGTTATAGTTACTGTTGTATTAATAGACTCGCCATATTTATCTTTACCTGATAACAAAAGCATATTTTGTCCATTTTTTAAAGTGAAATCACTAAAACTAACTATGCTAGTCCCATCATCTAAAACTTTTAACTTCTCTGTAACTTTACTATTAGGATTAGTAGCAATTTCTAGACTTATGTCTGTACCATCTTTAAAATTAGTAGCTTTTGCGTTTATAGTTAATTGTACTCCATCAAGAGTACCATTTTCATCATAACGATATCCATCAATAAAATCACCATCATTAATAGCAATAAGACTTAAACTACTTTTAGTTTCATCCGTTTTACAAACTTCATTAACACAAACTTCACCATTATCACAATCTTCGCTAGTTTTACAACTATTACTACTTCCACTACTACAACTAGTAATGACAAATGTAAATGCAATAAGTGTTGTAAAATAAATAAACAACTTATTCATTATTCCTCCTCTATAAAAATTTCTTTTTCAATTAAAGAATCAATAAATTGCTCTAAATCATTTTTAGCTTCTACTAATTCTACATCATAATTATCTAATATTTCTTGTAAAATATCACCTTTTTCTTTGGCATCAATTAACGCCTCAAAAATTAGTTTTCCTATATCCTCAAGGGTATGCATTGCATTATCCCATGGAGTAATAATTAAAATACTATCTTCTATTTTTCTATATGTAACTTTATCGTTTAATTTTATCATAAATAGCACCTTAAAATATATACAACAATTTAACACCTAATGAAATTTCTGTCAAATTATTATTCAAGAAAATTCATATTAGCTCAATCGGATTTTTGTTTTTAATTATTTAGTTTTTTTTTATTTTTCTCCAAAATAAATAAAATATAAATATTTCATTTATACCAATTCTATTAATTATAAGATTTATTTATTTAATATTTACAAGAACAGGGGGAATTTACCCCCTTATAATATTAAATTATTGACAAATTCCATAAGTTGATGGAGAACCAAAATGAGAACTGTTATTTAAATATGCATCAGTTGTAGACTGACAACTTTCTCCTGCATTTGCATCACATGATGAATCATCTCCAATACTACAAGGATAAGCACATATTCCATTTACACACAATCCTTGCTGACATGATATCCCAGTACAATCTTCACCAATATGTGCCAAACCACTTTGAGTCATACAAGAGTTCAGAGTTGAAGTAACAGGATAACAAACATTTTCACCACAGCCTTGTGAATTAATAGGGTTACAATCAGATGCGGCTAAACAAATAGAATTATTTCCTGATTTAAAACAAACATCGCTACCTCCACATTCTGATTTATAATTTACCGAATCAAAACTACAAGTTTGGCTACAAAAACCAATATCCTTAGATGAAGCATTTACAGAGTCATTGTTTTGTACCTTAATACAAGAATTTCCATTACTACATGTATTATTACTAGGGTCACAAGTTGAAATATCAGTATGTTTTTTTACAGACTCAAAAGTTAAATTATCTTGGTCTTTTACTTTAAGGTTATCTGTTTTATAATTCTGAGTAAATGAATCATAACAAAGATTAATATCAATATCAGTAAATTTATGTTTATTAGAACAATTAGGCACACAAGTTCCATCTACACATAATAGATTTTCTCCACATCCAACATTAAAACCAGGTCTAGTATGACCATTGTCATCTATAACAATAGAAGCTGTACTTGTTGAGCAAGATGAGCCAAGAGTAGCATTTTCATCAAATCCATAACATTGATCAAAGTTAGTTCTTCTAAAACTTAAACAAACCTGATTTGAATAACAACCAGCATTGTTCGTTTTATTACAATTATCATCAACTGCACAAACTCCAATTCTATCATAGTTTATTCCATCAAACACATTTCTACCAACACAATGATAAACTGTATTTCCTGTATTTAGTACATTACAAGTGTCTGCTTGAGTTTGGTCACATAATTTATGACAAACGCCATCTCCTGTTGGAGTAGGAACACAAATTGCGTCATTGACACAGTTATTAGTATCTAAATTACAAGTTTCATTAATATGCTTTAAAGTTGCATCTGTTGTAGTACAATTTCCACCTTTACAACAAATACCCATTCTACATGAATATCCATCCATACAATAACCAGCAGAAGTAGAAGCACTACATTCTTCTGTAAGTTCACACTTCATACCTCCATTACAACCATCATTGTCACCAGTTTCATTACATGGAACACAAGATTCAGCATTACCACATGTTCCTTCAGGAAAGTTTCCACTACAGAGCTGATCTTCACAAAATTGATTATTTACACAAGACTGCTTTAATGGGTTATCACAAATAGTATTTCCACATGTTATACCCGGAACACAAGTTTTATCTTCAGACTTAAAGATAAAATTATCGGGACAATCACATATTGCATACTTATGATCATCTTCAGTAACTTCTTGACAAGTACCAACTCCACAATCCCAACTAGTACAATAATCATAAGTAGCAGGGTCTATGCATAAATGTTTAACATTTTCATCAAGATATTCCATACCTGTGTTACATTCACAATACCAACCATCAGAAGCCCAATCATCAGTAATACAGATACCTTCACCACAATCTTTTCCCGTACAAGCATCATTTCTTAAATTACATTTCTGTTCTGTATAACTATATTCATATCCTAATTCACATGGACAGAAAAACTTATCTGTATCTCCAAATTTATTTACACACATAGTATGTTCTTCAGTACAAGCGTTAGGGTGTGCTTGACAGTAGTTTTCAACACATGCTCCATCTGTAGGGTCACAAACTTCACCCTCATTACATGTTTTGTTATCACAAGGATTAGGATTTGAACAAACTCCATCTTTACAAACTTGTGGAGCATTACACTTTCCAGTTGTATTACTTTCAGAGCATAGTTCGCTTTCTGTTACACATTCATAACCAGTATCACTGTTAGGATCTGTTACAATACAATAATTGTTACCACAATCAACACCTTCACAAGGATTAAAAACATGAACTTGACAAGAACCACCTACACATTCAAGACCATCTTCACACCAACCATTTTGACTATCAGGACTACAAAAGAATGGATCATCTTGACAAATACCATATTTACAAATTTGATATTGAGAACATTCTGGGTCGCAGACATACTCTACACATTTGTCGCTTTCGCATTTATATTCTTCAGGACAATCTGAATTTTCTGTACATGAAAGAGGTACATCTTTACAAGAGTATGTCCACTCTCCAGAAGATAGAACTCTTTCACAATATTTACCATCAGGACATGCTCCATCTGGATTGCCAGGCCCACAATCTATATCTTTACAAGTTCCCTCTACACACCTTTGATGTAAAGCACAGCTACCATGAGGGTTATCTTCTGTACATCTGTCTTTATCTAAACAAGTTCCAGCTACACATTCTTGATTTATATTTTCACATTTTCCATTTGGAGCTTGAACACTACATGGAAGAGGTTCACAATTGCCTTCATTTGTACAAACATAGCCATTTTGACATTGCCCATTTGGATTATTTGCAGAACAATCAACTTCTCCGCATTGATGATTTGCCAAACAAACTTCACCATTAGGGCATATTCCATTTGGATGAGCAGCACTACATTCATAAGCTTCACAAACACCACTTACACAGTGTTCATTTTCATTTGCACATTGCCCTTTAGGATATTCTACACTACAAACAGATATAACACATTGAGTTCCATCACAGTGCTCTCCTGCTTTACAAACACCTTTAGGATGCTCTGCCGAACAATGATAACTTAAACAAACTCCTGATGCACAGCGTTGCTCGGAAGTACATTTATCGCAGGGGTCAGACGGATCATCACTGCAGGAAATAAAAAATACCGAAAACAACAGAAACAAGAAAAAAATTAACTTATTCATACACAACTCCTTAAAACAATACTTTATAATGATAACTTTACATATAAACTTAGTCAAGTTTATATTACAAAAAAAGAAAAGATTTCATATTTTTAATAGAAATAAAAATAATTTATTGAATTTTATGAAAAATAAGTTATAGTTTAATAGAGGAGGTTATTATGTTAAGTATCAATAGTTCTATTCAAGGAATACAAAAATCTACAAATGATTTTAATAAATCAGCAGATAAAATTTCTAAATTAGGTTTACCTAGTAGTAATAACTCTGACGATTTAATTACAAATATAGAAGATAAAATAACTTTAACCAATAACACTGAAGTAGATTTAACTCAAGAATTTCTTAAAATGGAGCTTTCTGAAGTTTGCTATAAAGCTAATGCCAAAGTTCTAAAAACATCCGATGAATTAACCGGAACGATTATAAATACAAAAGCTTAAGGTAATAATGACATTCCAATTCAAAGAAATAAAAAAATATAAAAAACTCATAAAAGATAAAGAGGAAATAGTATTAGCAACGTTGATAAAAGAAAAGAAAAGTATTTTACAGAAAATAAATGAATTAGAAAATCAATATATAGGCATACAATCAAAAATAAGAGCATTATACAATGATAATTTTAATCTTTCATTGGTTAATTTATACAATGATAATTTAAATATAGTTTCTGATGAAATAAAGGAAAATAAAAATAATATACAAGAAATTGATAAAAAAATAGAAAGCCAAAAAATAATTATAAAAAATGCTACAATAGAGTTTAAAAAATTTGAAAAATTAGAAGAAAATCACATTAAAACTCAAACAGAACTTGAAAAGTACAATGAAAAAAAAGAATTAGATGAAATTGTAAGCAATAGAGAATTTCGTAAAGAATAATTTATTATAACTTTGGGGATTCAACATCACTTGTAGTTAAATCAATAACATTTTCATCTTTATTATTTGGCTTAATTTCTTTTGGATTTATTTTTTTAGGCTTTGACTCTATAGGATTTTCATTTTTATTTAAATTTGGAGTTACTTCATTTGCTGGTTCAGAACATTTAATTTCTAATTTAGGATATTCAGGTAATGAAGATTTAAATACTTGCTTATATAAATCTTTTGCAGTATTACCTTTAATATCTTTTAATTCTGTATTTGCATTGCGTTCTAATAAAATTTTAATTGCATCTTTTTTTTCTAGTAAAATAGCAATATGAAGAGCAGTCATACCTAATTTATTTTGTTTATTTATATCAGCTCCTTTACAAAGTAAAAATTTCAATAACTCATAATTATTTTTTTCAATAGCCATCATAAGTGGAGATACACCTAAATAAGTATAAGAACTTAAAAAGCTTTTACAATTTTGCTCTTTTATTAAACATAAATTAATTGCTTTTTCAGTCATAGCAAAATCATCAAGTAGTATTAATTTGTGTATAGTTCTTAGATAATCACTTTCTTCAAGAGTTAAATCTGCATTTAATGGTTTGACATAAGCTCTCACTATTTCATTAATAGTACTCCTATTTTTAGTATAGTCATAATTATTATTTAAGATTATTGAAATATTATACTTTAACAAAAGCTTTAAATTGCTTAAATATCTTGAATCAACTTGAATATCTTGTTTGAAGTTATGATTAGCCCCATTTTTTAGTAGTAATTCTATATTTTTATCATTAGAATCTAACGCAACAGCCTTTTCTAGAGCGGTAAATCCTCTTTTGTTAGTTGCATCTAAGTTGTTGCCTTTACTTATTAAATACTTAATAATCTCTTCATTATTTCTTAATTGAACAGCTATCATTAATGCCGAATTTTGCATATAATCAACATCTTCTGTATTCGCACTAGCTTCAATTAATATTTTTGCTATATAATTTCTTTTAGCCCTTAATGCCCTTTTTAGTGGATTTACATAATAAGTTTTCATAAAATCTTTATTTTCAATTTCTGCACCATTTTGAATTAAAAATTTTAATAAATCTCCATCTTCAATCTCTCCTTTAAAGTTATGCATAGATAGTAAATCAACCAAACTGTAATAGTCCCAATAATAACAATATCTATTCTTACAAACTTTCCTTTTAACAAAATCAGGATTTTTAATGATTTTATTTTTTAGGCCATCAAAATCTTTTTTCCATAAATAAGAATTAGGCTTTTGAGAAACGCAAGAAGTTAATATCATTAACTCTAGCAATAGCAATAAATAAATAATGATTTTAAATTTTTTCATAAAAGAAACCAAAATATTTAATAAAAAATACCGTATTTTTTAAATTTTATCAATTAAAATTTTATTTATCTTTAATTAAAACTAAGATTATTCTAATTTATCTTGAATATTAAATGCTATAATGATATTAAATGTATACTATTTGAGGGTATATGAATATTTGGTTATTAATATTTTTAACATTTAGCCACTTTGAGCATAAAAATATAAGTTGTATAAGTTGCCATAATATAAAAGATGCTCAAAAGGTACTACAAACCAATAAAAAAACTTGTGAAAAGTGTCATCAGAACAAAAATAATAATAAAAAATATGTTTTTAAGTTAAAAAGTACTAATGGAGTTAAATTTAATCACGAATTACATACATTCCTCTCTTGCAGTAATTGCCATACAATTAATGCAAGTAAGATAACAAAACCCAAAATGAAAACTTGTAACAACTGTCATAACCCAAAGACGAATAGCAATAAACCTGATTGTGCAACTTGCCATACATATAATAAAAAATTTATAACTCACTATAAAAATAAAATCTATAAACCATTGTCACACGATAAATTTAATTATAAAACTAAACATATAGTAACTAACGAAAATTATTGCTTACAGTGTCACCAAAAATCATATTGTTTAAAGTGCCATAATTCATCATCAAAGTTCAATTCAACTGAAAAGTTTCACCCACTTGACTATATTACTATTCATAAATATGAAAAAAATCTAAATTCATGCTCAAGTTGTCATAAACAAGAAAAATACTGTAAGGCTTGCCATCAAAAATCAGGAATTGATACTAGTGATTTACAAAAACAAAATAGAAAATACAGAATTCACCCTAAAAATTGGAATCACGGAAATGCTGCATATAAAAATATAAACAATTGTGTCAGTTGCCATACAGAAAACGATTGTTTGAGTTGCCATAAAAAAGATGAAAGCCCACATAAAAGAGTAAAAAATATATGTAAAAGAGCTGTAAAAGAAAAGAGGTCTTGTGAAAAATGTCATCAAAGAGTTAGAGAAGTTTGCCCATAAAGATTTAATTCTCTCCATTTTAATTTTAGTGCTAATAACAATAGCTTATTTATTTAATTTATACCCAAAAACATTAGAAACAAAAGAAATTTCATCTCAAGAGTATATTTTCACCGGAAAGTATCATTTTAATAAAATCACTTTAAAAGAAATTGACGATTTACCTAATATTTCTCATAAATTAGCTAAAAAGATATATAAAAACAAGAAAAACATAAAAACATTCAAAGATTTTAAAAAATTTAAGGGAATAGGTAAAAAGAAAGTAGAAATGTTAAAAAAGTATTTAATTTTGTAACGGATTTTACTAAAAATTAAACTTTAATAAAAAGGGATTGTAATCTGATGAATGATAAATCACACCTAAAGCATATAAAGTTTCATTACTGAATAGTAACGAAACTAACATTTGATTTCCACTAAACCATCTTTTACTAAATACTAAGTCTCCATTATTATCTATTTTTTTTAATACCATATCAGAGTTCACACCTAAAGTATATCCACTGATATAAATATTTTTGTTATCAGGAGAAATTATAATATCAGTTCCTCTTTTATCATTTTCGGTAGCCCAGGTTTTATCAAATATAATGCTACCGTTTTCGTCTAATTTAGTTAAAAAGATATCTCCGCTTGCACCCATAAATTGTTTTTCGTGCCCATTAATAAACCCTGTAACATATATTTCATTATTGCTGATTAAAATATTTAAAATATCATCATATTTATCAGTTCCCCATTGTTTGTCCCATAACCTATTACCATTTGCGGCATATTTAATTAAAAGTAAATCAGCACTTCCTAAATTTTCAGTATCATCTAGATTCCCTAAAGTAGTTGTTCCTATATAAATATTATTTTCACTATCTATTGCAAGGTGATATGAAAATTCAGTACCATCAATATCTTCTTCTTTTGTCCAAACTTCATCTCCAAAATTATTAAATTTTCTCAAAAATAACAATTTTTCTTCTTGTTGTTCATTATATCTATAACCAACGATATAAATATTCTTATTAGTATCTAAAGCGATATCAAAAACAACATCATCATCAGAACTTCCTGCTTGATTTTTCCAAATAATATTACCATTGCTATCTATTTTAGTTAATGCAATATCTCTATTACCACTGCTAATTCCAAAGTAAGATCCATTTGTCACTCCTGCAATGTATAAATTATCCTCATTATCTATTGCAATTGAAGTGTTTTGTTCAGTTTCAGATGAACCAAATTGTTTAGTCCATTGTATTTCAAAATTTTTATTAATTTTACTTAGAAAAAAATCTTCTTGACCCAAATTATTATTATTATCGAACTCCCCATAGGTATAACCAATAACAAAAATATTTCCTTTACTATCAGTTACAAAATCTTCGGCAATATCAGTTTCATATTCTTTACTACCCCATTCTAGACTATTAGGTTTAAGTAAACATTTATCATTATATAATTCAAATCCTTCTGCACATTCTTCACAATTAGTTCCAGAGTATCCTTTAAAACATTCACAAATAAAAAAATCTAATTTATCAATACATTTTCCATTATTTCTACAACTATTTTCTTTACAATCGTTTACATCACTACAAGTTTTTCCGTCATCATTTAAAACAAATTTTTCATTACAACTACACTCAAAAGCTCCAATTTTATTTGTACAATTTTGTTCACAACCTCCATTATTTGTTTTACACTCGTTAATATCAATACAACTATCCCAATCTTTCCTATATGTAAATCCTTCATTACATTTTTTGTCGGGGTTTTCTTTTTTATCTTTTGCACAAGATATAGTTAAAAATATAGTTAAAAATATAAGAAAATAGGTTGTTTTCATGTTTACCTCAGTAAAAAGGGCAGGAAGTCCTGCCCAAATAAAAATTTTTATTATTCTACAAATGGAGGAACGGGATCCCATAATAAATCGATATAACTAGAATTTCCGCCATTACCTCCCTCAAAATATGAACACCCATTTAATAGGCTCCAATCACAACTACCATCATCACTACTTGCTTTATCCGCAATTGATTTAATCATTCTTTGTAATTCATTTGCTGTAACTTCAATTGTATTACCACAAGTTCTTGTTATTATATTACATTCCTGATGCGGTATATTAGCAATTCTTCTATTTGCCAACTCAAGAAGTTTTTTCCCTAATCCGCCTTTTTTTATTAATATCAATCTAGGGTCTCCTGAAGGTCCAACTCCAGAATCACAATTTTCATCATAAGTATCCGCTCTACACATTTTACTAGGTTTTGATTTCTCTTTTTTTTCTTTTTCTTCTTCTTTTATTTTTTTGATTATATTAACTGCAGTTCTTTCTTTTTGTACATTTCTTTTATAAACTTTTTCTTCCTTATTTATTTTTTTAATTAATTCCGTTTTCTTTTGCTCTAACTCTTGAATATCTGCTTCATACTTTTTTTTGGATTTGGGATTATTTGCCAATTTCAAAAAATCTTTGGCGTCTTGTAATAAGCTATAAGTTACAATCAAAGTTTTTCTATCTTTATCATATATTTCCTTAGACTTAACAGTCATATCATGCAATATATCTTGTATTACAGCAAATTCACAACCATCATTATGTTTTTCCCTAATATATTTTTCATTTTCGACATCATCAATAATATTGTAACCGCTATGTTTTATCCTCAAATCATTTAAGATTCTTCTTTCATTCTCTATTCGCCTAGTAGCCATATAATCACCTACAAAATATGAAACAACAGATCCAAGAATAATACCAGGAATACCAAATTTCATTGAAACTTTAGCAAAAGCTGACCAAAATCCAGCTCGGCCTCCTATACCTCCAGTAATTCTACTCCAGATATATTTATCACTAATATTGTCAACTCCAAAAGTAAAACTAATATTTCTTTCTCCTGTCCGTATATCTTTTGTATATGAATATTTTATAAACCCCATCATTCTATCTAAGTCAGCTGAATTATTATTTTTATTACCCAAATAAGCATTGAGGGAGGTATTTGAAAATAGATTAGCAAAATCATCATTAAATAAATTATATTTATCGCCAACTTCTCTTATCAAATCATCAACTTTCAAAGACAAATAAATAATTTCTCCATTGATATCAAAAATTGCATCATTTCCATTTTCATCTTTATCAACATAATATCCTTTTTCCACCAAGATTCTAGATAATAGTAATGATGTTATAGGGTCAAAAAACATGGAACTTATATCGTAGCTTTCAGAATATAAATATGTTTCTAAACCTAAATATTTTTTTACAATAAAATTTAATGAATCATAATTTTTTATAAGTTTATTTACTTCTATATTTTTTTCTTCTTTTTCTGTTAATAGAGAATCTCTGTCAACTCCAAAAAAGCTCCAAATACCATCAGTCGTTATACCATATTGATTTAAAGCGTCAACCCATTTATCAAAATTTACACCTTCTTTTTCTGAAAAACTTAAATTTTTAATAATTTCTCCAGCTATTTCATATATTGAATGATGTGATGAAATTAAAATACTTGATAAATAATATGAAAAATTTGCATAAGAGCTAATATCATTAAAAACCTCTTCATTACTATCTGTAATTATGATATTATTTACTAATAGCCTCTTTAAGCCATCATTAGCATTCAAAGTATTTATATTTTCCTTATAAGGCTTATATATAAAATATAAATTTGTATTTTTGTTGTAAAGTAAATTTTTCGTACTTAATACCATATTTTGGAAAGAAACGGGACTTATTTCTCTTAAATTCATTAAATTTTTAAGAAAATATTCACTCTTATTTGATTCTATTTCTTCAGCATTATCTAAATTACTATAATCACTTGTAATTATTTCGATATTCTCTAATTTAGAATAAATCTCACTCAATTCTTCATAATTACCATTTTCCTCAATTCTACTTTCTTTAACTAAATTATCATAACTATCAATTAATATTTCTCTAAAAGATGAAATAGATTCGTCTTTAGGAGAATCTAATACTTTAACCAAAATATCAATATATTCCTGAGAAAACTGACTATATATATCTTTATATATGCCATTACTAGTTTGATATTCTAACCATGACTTGAAATTAGGAATTGTTTTTTTAAACCCATTTGTTTTTAATACTTCAATTAACTTATTTAAGGTTTGCAGTTTAAAAAATAATACTAAAAACTCCTCATTGCTTCCATGAAAATTAACAAGTATAGCATCTTTTTCTAACAATAATTCTTCTCTATACTTTTCATATCCTTTTTCTTTATCTACTTTTATTAAATTGATTATAAATTCTGCATCATAATCATGATATAACTTACCATTAATCATTTTTAAGTTTAATTTTTTTAATAAATTAGCTAAAAACAATATATTGTACTTAGAATCAGTAAATATTCTTTTATAATTATCTCCTGTTATCGTATTTAAATCCTGTGCATAAAAGTTATCATAAAGACTAAGCAAATCATCTACTTCTATTTCAGATTTAACATTATTTTTATATGAATTAAAGCCAAGTTCTTGCCATCTATAATTTGAAAATAATCCAATACTTTTAAGTTCCATAAATTGTTTAATTCTTGCCTTTGCCTTTGCTTTTTTTTCATAAAATTGAAATGTTCTATTTATTATTATTGAAACCAATTTCCAGAGATTTTGATTGGCATAATCTTTATTTGTAAGGAAACTAAAAGTATTTATATTTAACTTTGTTGCTTTTGTAAAAATATTAGTGTTAACAATTAAATCATCACTCCACTCATTAGTTAACTTAGAAATTAATGATTGATTTATTGGATTAGAATTTTCTAATTCAGTATCAATGGAGTTTTCATACCCTTTTTCCTTAATTATTTTAGTAGTATCATCAAAATAAAAATTTGAGTTGTCTTTGGGTTTTACTTTTTGATATAAAACCCTTTTTTCAACTCCAAGTATATTTTCAGGGTGACTAAATGTATTTTCTAAATCACATAAATCCATATTAAACAAATTATTAAAAGGAACATGTCCTATTAACTTATAAATTTCACAACTAAAATCTGTTTCTTCACCAGAATTATTGTTAATATATATATTTCCGCCCCCATTTATATCACTTCTTTCAAAAGCAATATTTAAATTATTTAGGATATTAGCAGTTAATGCTACCCTTATTGCATTATAAGGTATTTTTGGAACAGAAGAAGTACCTTTAAATGGATTTTCTGAATCAGAAATAATATTAAGTGTCGTAATATTGATATTTCTTATTAATTCAGTGTAATTATTATTGATCGTTTCCTTTAATTTCCAACTATTGTAAAAAGGAGTAAGATTTTCTATAATATTATTTATTTGGCCGTCAGAAATAATACAATCATTTGTATCATCATAGATACAATCATTATCAATTAATAATCCTGTTCCTTTATCATAACTATAGTTTTCATCAATTACATAATTTTTAGCAATTATATAACTATTTTCTTTTGTTATTACATCATTATTATTAAAAACATAGGCATATCCTTTAATTATCGAGCTATCTTTAATATGATATGGGAAGTCATTATCTATATATATTTTAGTACAATATTCATTATTAATCTGAAAATCCTTACATTCATATAAATCATAATCTTCATTAAAATAAAAATTTACATCTTGGCCTACCCCTAAGTCATCCCAAATCTTAGCTGGTGTTACTCCTAGCACTCTTAAAGTCACAATATTATTTAATTTTTTTTCAAAAAAACTTCTTTCAGTGGCAGTAGCCATTGCAAGCAATGAAAACATTAAAAACATTAAAATTAGATACTTTTTCAATTTTTCTCCTTTTTTATAATAGTTAAAATTTAAATTTACCGTTAATTCTTTTAACATATTACCTAAAGAAGGAGATCGTTTTCTTAGAGAAATAAAAGTAAGCTTTTTGTCTCGTTGAGATACACTGCAATATACACCTGCTTGTAACTTGTAACTTGTAACTTGTAACTTGTAACTTGTAACATTTTTCTCTTCTAATAATTGATAATCTTCTATCAAAAATCTAGATTTTAGTCAAGAAAGAAATGATTTTTTATATAAATAAAATAATCAGTATCTTATGTTTTACTCTATATCTATAATAACTTGACAATTCTTGATAAAAAATTTAATATTAATCATTGTTTATGTGGGATTCTATATGAAATACATGTTTATTGTTATATTTTTTATGACTAGCTCTATTGTTTTTGGTAACTCAGCCTTTTTTGATGATGCAAATCTTAAAAACAAAGATTTACAAAAAGGAATTGAGTTTTACCAAAATCTTGAATTTGACAAAGCAATAAAACTCTTCAATAAAGTAATAAAAAAAACAAATAACCGAATGGAAAAAGCAACTTGTTTTAAGTACTTAGCTTTTACTTATACATTAAAACAAGATGATGATAAATCAGAATTCTATTACTCAAAATTATTTGAAATATATCCCGATTTTGATTTGGATTATACAACTGTTACTCCTAAAATATCAGACTACTTTAAGGATTATCACAATACTTGGCTTAGGACTCCAGGAATAAAATCAAAGGTATATTTATTAAACACAAAAAAAATAACCTATAATGCTGGAATAAATTTAAAAGTAGAATGGCATGACCCTAACTTAGATATTAGTTATGCTATTTTAAAATATAAACAAGACAGTGAAAAAAAGTACTCCCAAATAGAAATAAAAGATGTTAAAGCTAAAAATTATATAGCAAGTTTTAATTTATCATTTTTAAACGACCCAACTATAGATTTCAAACTTAATTATTATCTTGAATTATATGATATTGATGGAAAACTTTTATATAAAATTAAAAACAAAAAATCTCCTGCAACAGTTAAAATTAATGTTCCGGGAGGAGCATTAAATGATTATGATAATTCATCTAAGGAGTGGTATAAATCAACTTGGTTTATTACAACAGTTGCAATAATTGCAGTTGGAGCAATAGGTGGTGGAGCATATTTTATGTTGAGTGATACAAAAGAAGGAGCACCTAATGAAGCACAAATTAATATTAATATTACTAATAGTAACTAGTTCCTTATTTATTTCTTGTGGAAATGAAGAAGAAAACTTAATTCCAATTAATACCACAATTAACATGAATGGTTTTTTGGATAATTATAGAGGTGGGCAAATTGGAGTAATGATTTACAATAATACTGCTAATACATGCACTGATTTTTTAAATACAAATAACTCTATTACAGAAAAAGAAGAAAAATTAATTAATTTTAAAATCCCAGAAGGCACAGAAGATATAATATTATCTAAAACAAATGTTAATATTATGCCTGGTGTAAAAACTATTTACGCGGTTTTAAAAGATAAAAATGGAGATAAAAAAGGACATGACTGCCAAAAAGCAATAAAGTGTTCTTCTTTAGGAATAGAGCCTTTGCCGGAAGATGCCTACAATATAGGAATTGGAGATAAAGCTTGTGTTTATTTAGATATTAAATTAATTCCATAATATGACTTATAAAGAACTTACTATAGATACTATATTGTTCGTAACTCTAATTATTGCAGTAATCACAGATTTAAAAACAAGAAAAATATATGATAAATTAACTATTCCTGTTGCTATTATCGGTTTAGCTTTAAATGCTGTGTTTTTTCAATTTGCAGGAATAAAAAATTCAGCTATAGGTTGGGTTGTTGGAGTTGCAATATTTATGATATTTGGCCTTGGTGGAGGTGATGTTAAATTACTAGGAGCAGTTGGAGCATTAAAAGGTTGGTTATTTACTCTAACTTCCGTTATGTATATAGGAATAGCAGGTGGATTTTTTGTTGTTATATATTTAATTTGGAAAGGACAAATGCTTAAAACACTAACAAATTCTTTTAATATGTTCTTTAAGCGTTCTGAATTTAAAAAAAAGGAAGCAGAAAGGATATATCTTCCTTATGGACCTATGATTTTAATTGGAATAGTGTGGAATTATCTTGCTATAAACTATGGCATTCTATCTTTGTTTAAATATTAATTCTCTCCACCCACAGCAGTGGGATTTATATTATTTGTAAAAAATAAATTTATTTATTTAACATTATAAAAATATTTAATATTTATTTGATATTTTTCAAATCTAAGTGTAATATAACTTATTGAAATTAATTTTGGAGTAAAGATGAAGTTATTATTATTATTATTTTCATTTTCTTTGGTTGCACAATTAAATAATTATCATTTTAATTTAAGTAACTATAGAGATGGAATACATATTGCGGGGGGGGGGATTTAAGCATTACAAATCAGCAAATATTAAATCCCTGTTTTTTAACAAATAACCGTTGCACGGTTATGAATCGTACTTGCAACTATCAAAATGGTATTATGAGTTGTGGAGACTGCCTAGACGGGTATATTAGAGAAGGAGATACTTGTCAAGCTAAAAGTTGTGAAAACTTTGACCCATGTGATGGGCTTGTACCAGTAGGCTATGAAAATTTTTACAGTATTTATAAATTAAGTTGTAATGATACTCTACTTAATAATCATCTTTTGTGTATGAGTAATAATCCTGAAAACATTACTAACGATTTGGGGTTATTAATTTGTAGTAAAAATAATTTAAATGGTTTTTGTCAATTTCTTCTAAATAGTAACTCAACTGCTTATTTTTGGATAGATAATCAACTTGATTCAGAAGATAGAATAATTAAATCATTTAAGTTAAGCAAAGGAAGGGATGCATGTATTTGTGATAGCCCCTACTATCCTGTTTGTAATTGTTTTTCTGCCAACAACTGGGATACAACTAAAAATAACTTAAATATATATGGAATGTATATTAAAGTTTCCCCTAGTAATTATGAAGAATTTAAAATAACATATCCAAATAAGAAATATCTTAAACTTTATACTGAAGATGAACATTCATTTGAGTTAATAACAGAACCTTATATGAATGAAACTTATTATATTGCAGGAGAAGATAGGATAGTAAGTAACTTAAACTTAAAAAAAATTAGGTTTGAAATTAGTTATAAATTAATTTTAATTAATTTTAATGGAGAAGAAATTACTTTTGACCCATGGGCTAGTATTGCAGAGCAAAATCCTAACCCAGATGATTATTTATTTGAATTACCCGATGGTATTGATATGACTAGTATATTATATGTAAAATTAGTTACTAGGACTTCAAATGAAAGTAACGGAAATGGAGTTTATTTATGTAATAATAATGATAACTGCTATAACATAAATAATCATATCACTTTTAATGACAACTTTAACCCTGAATGGAGTAACTGTAGTAAAGGGAAAATTTATATTCCAGGAGATAACATTTGTGTAAGCAATAGTGAATTTGGTAATAAACTAGAACATGCTTTATATTATTTAAATGATGGTTGGGAAGCTTTTTTATGTAAACATGAAAACGATGATATAAAAGAATGTAAATATCAAGAAAATAGCGGTTGGCATGGTATGGGATTAATAAAAAAAATTATTGTTCAAGCTAAATTAAATACAGATACCTTTAATGAGTTTTATGCAAATAAAGAATACGTTATTACTTATGACGAGCCTAACTTTAATGGTAATCATATTATTTATAGTATAAATGGCTTACAAAATAATTCAATATTAAGAGTTAGGTCTATAGAAACAAGCAGTAATAATATCAGAACTTATTTAAATACTAATTCAATAGAGCCTAGTTACAATATTAAAAATGACAGATACTTAACAAATACTGATGCAACTTCATTTATTTTTGATGAAAAAACAATAGATAATGGTAGTGGTTCATATTATAATACAATAATGGGTTTTATAGTACCAAATAAAGTAAATAAAGCTAAATTTGGATATAAATCAATTAGGCTTGATATTAAAACCAATAATAAATTTAAAACTTATGATATTGAAAATGGTGGAGTTGAAATATCTCATTTAAATGGAAAAAGTTGTAACAGCCAATACAATACTGAAGTTTATGAATGCGACAATAAAACACACAGAATTCATAGAAAGTTATGTTATGGATACAATAGCGATATTTGTGAACAGGGATATAGTTGTCAAAATAATGGCAATGATTGGTATTGTAGAAAAGAAATTTATTGTACCCAATATACTAATATTAACGAACAAGATGAGACTTGTCCTAGTGGTTATATCTGTAATACTTATCATAATCATTGTGAATCTGGATGCTTAAGCAATGCTCAGTGTGATTATGACCAATACTGTGATTTATCTAATGGAGAAAATTTATATAATCAAGAATACTGCAATGGAGATAATTGCAAAAAAGGAATTTGTAAAGATTATCCTGCTAGACATTTTTATTCATCTATAAAAAAAGATGAGCAATTAATCTTTCCTGATGCCTGTAACTCTGAAAGAAATAGTAATCATTTGAATTACTGCGAATATGATGCACTATCCAGCAATTTAAAAATTAAAATCAATGAAGGTTGGGAAGCTTATTATTGCCCCACTGATATGATGAGTGGTGAAAATCCAGAAATTATAAGAAATGAGTGTATTTATTTAGATGAAAATACAGATACAGCATCATCAGAACTAGAATTAAACAACGATTGGTTAAATCACTATTACCAATTGGGAGCTTTATTTATAAATCCTAAAAATTACGATAAATTTATTCAATATTATGGGCATTCTGAGTATTTAGAAAAAGGAAAAGGACTAAAAGGATACATTGAATTATTTACAAAAGAAAACTTTAAAGGTAAAAGAGAAGTTATTTGGCAAGATGATGAAGATTTATCTGATAATCTTATCACTGGAGATAAGATAAAATCTATTAAAATAGTTGGGAACCTTAATCCTGAATTTATAAATAATTCCAATAATAAAATTACTTTAGACAGAAATGATTATTATTCAAATAAAGATATTCTTAATAAAATTAATATACTAGGTAAAAATATTCCGTATAAACCAACATTTAAAGCAATTCGTTCAAATAATACCCCCACTCCTGAATACGCTTGGGGTTTTTTCGAAAGCTCTCCTTATGGTGAAAATGGAGTAACAAGAGAATATTTTTATCCAGGAGTAGGAGATAATGAGGTTATTCCTGATTTAATATATGAAAATAAAAAACAAGCAGAAACCCTAGATGGGGCTGATTTAATTTTACAAGATTCTCACGGTTCTTGGACAACTAACACTGGGGCAAATCCTAATTATACTGGCTCTTTTGGAATAAACTTCCAAGATCCTCTATTTGGAGGTTCACTGGGCGATTCTGATTTAGAATGGTTTTTAACAGGAAGTTGCCAGAGTTTAGGAAAATCAGGAACTAGTGACCAAGAAGCGATATGGGGTTATAGAGAATTATTTGCAAACGGATTACATGGAATTGGTGGTTTTTATAAAGATTCATTTTGGGATGATGGTCCTTTTTATAATACAGGTATGAGATTTTGGATAGGATTAATCTATGATAGACTTCCTATAGGAAAAACTTGGGTGTTTTTAATGTATAGTGATGATCCTGAAAGAAATGCAGGCTTTATTTCTCCCGGAAGCTGTTCTGAATATATGCATAAAGATTATTGGTTTGGGATTAAAACAGGGCCTAAAAAAGACCCCTCTAAAAAATATTTAAAAGAATATGGTTTTTGCTATTATAGCCATGCTAATGGTAGCAGAGGATATGCATTTTCTGATATAATAGGAAATACTGCAACATCTAATACTCAAGTTACTCCAAGACCAGAAGAGAATTGGCCTGTATTTAATGAAAATGATAACAATATAAACGAATATATTGCAAATATTATATCTGATTATGAAAATATAAGCATTAAGGCAAATAAAAAATTAAATAATTTGTATTATTTTACAGATAATAATAATAATATTGAAATAGAGATAAATAATAATAACTTTAATCCTGAAATTCCTGAAAAAAAACTTGATTCAAGTTTGATTGTTGATTTATACTCAAAAGCTTATGATATTATTGAAATTATAAAAGAAGAACATTTACTTGATGATTTATTTTTAGGAGATATAAAACTTTATTACGGTTTAGAACAAGAATTTTCTTATGAGGGAAATAGAACTAAAGCAATGATAAATGAAATATTATTTACTTTTTATTTTCATAGTGGTACAGGGTATTTTCTTAAATCAAATTCTATTACTTTAGGTTTTGACCCAATAACCCAAAAAACAACTACAGTAAAATCAAGTATTAGAAGTTTAAATAAAACTAAAGAAAGTATAAATGCTAAAAAAATATTAAGAGACTTACAAAATTTTAAAGAAAAAGATAAATTAAATAATTATAAAATTAAATATGTTAAACAAAAAAATCAACATAGACCATCAATTTTAAAATATGATTTAATTAAACATACAATAACACCAATTAAAATATATTAGTAGGAGGAAAAATGAAGTATTTATTATTAATTATATTATTTCTTTTAGGCTTTTATTCTTGTGAATCAAACTCTCCAGGAGATTGTAATGGAGATAAATGTATTCCACCTTGTTATGCAGATAATGATTGTATAAAAAGTAAAAGATATGGTGAAGGATATTATTGTGACAAAACAGGAAGCCATAAAGAAGGAGTTTGTCAGATTAATGCATGTAAAAAATTAAATATCAATTGTGGCAAAGGAGTTTGTGTACCACATTTTGGCAATGCCTATTATTGTAAATGTGATGAAGGATATATTTATAAATATAGTGAAGAAGAAAAAATATCTACTTGTTTAGAAAATTATTGTGAAAAAAGTAAAGAATGTTCTGGTTTAGTAATTTTTAATGAAAATGGTCATCCCGATATTAAGTCTTTATTTTGTTCTTCTGAACATAAATGTACTGCAAGTTGTGATGCTGATAATGATTGCATAGAAAACAATGAATATTGTTATAAAGAAACTAAAAGAGATTATTGTATTTCTATTGAAGACGAGCTAAATTCTTGTGAAGATGGTAAATATTATGATATTTATTCAAGAGATGACAATAAACAAAAACCTAAATGTATGAATCTTTGTAATACAAATATGGATTGTTATCCATATAATACTGATTTTGTATGCGATACTCAAAGGCATTGTGTACCACCATGCCAAACAAACCAAGATTGTATAAATGATAAATTTAGCTATGGTAATATTTGTGATACAGAAAATAATTCTTGTGTAAAAGAATTAACTCAAACAATTGATTCTGAAAGCAAAGCTACAAATTCTATAATTAAAGAATTTGCTATAGATAATTGCGAAGCTCCAGAAGAGCAATTTTTCGATAAAACTTGTGGAGATTATAATATTAACTCTAAAAAAGGACATGAATTTCAACATTTTATAACAATTATCTCTATAAAAAACGAAAACTATGATTATCAACATCGTTCTGCAAATGTTAATAGCAAATCAGAACGAGATAATTTAATTGAAATGGCAAAAGCTAAAACAAAAAGTTTTTTAAATACAAATTTTAAAGATTATGATTTTAAACTTTATAAAGCAGAAGTATATAATGGCTATCATGAATGGACAGAAACAAACAAACTTGTTAATCAAGTTAGACTTGATTATTCTAGAGTATGGGGAGGAATTCCTGTATTAGGAGCAAATGCTTTATTTACTTTAAATTTATCTATGGAATATATTTATATGGAAATTGCTTTTTTGCCATTAGAACCTAAAATTAAAGATCAAACCTTAATAGATGAACTTAATATTCAAAATGAACAAATAAAACAATATTTAATTCAATATAATTCAGAAGATGAAACTAATTCAAAATATGCATATTTTATATTTGAAACTGGTCCTGAATTAGTATTTTTATTACAAGTTGATAATGCTTTTCATTTATTAATCAAATCAGACTATGATGGAACTTATGAATCTGTAGAAAATGCCGTAAGCCCACATTCAGAAGACCCATGTACACCTAATCCATGTACTATAGAAGCACATCAAACTATTTGTCATTCTGTTAATGAAGGAAGTGATTATTATTGTACATGTGAAGCTGGCTATATTAGTAACGCTAATGGTCAAACACCTGCTTGTATAGAGGAGTAAAAAATGAACAAATTATTATTAATTTTTATTGTAACAATAACTATATTTATTTCTTGTGGAGGTAACGAAACACCAGAAAACAAAAAAACTTGTAAAGATTTAAGTTGCATAGAAGGAACTTGTGTTGAAAAAAGTAATGGAGCTTTTTGTAAATGTAATGACAATGCAAGTTTAACAAAACATGGTATTTGTGCTATAAATACATGTGAAGAACAAGGTGATTGTTCTGTATTTAAAAACAAAATATGTTCTACTGATTATAAGTGTATTGAAAAATGTGAAACAGATAAAGATTGTGTCGGTAAAAATGAAATATGTTTAAAAAAAGAAAATAAATGTGTAGATATAGGAGTTTACTATACAGAACACCCATGTGGAGAAAATGAATACTTAAACCCAGTAACTAGAACTTGTTTAGCAACTTGTAAAACCAATACTGACTGTGGAAATGGTAAAATTTGTGATGGATATAAACATTGTTCTAAAGAGTGTAGCAAAAATTCGGATTGTCCTAATAATAAATTTGAAAACTTATGTGATTATAGACATAATTATTGCAGTAAATCTTATGAAGATTTACCATCAAGAAAAGAAATTATTATAGAATTACTAAATCGTTTTTTACCTAGTCTTGAATGCAAATTACCAAATAAAGAAACATTCACAACCACTTGTGGTGACTACACTATTGAAACAAATGGAAAAAATGAATGGGGTGTAGATACAATAAAAATATCTAAAAATCATCCAAATTTAATAGAATTTAGCCTTGCAGATTATACAGATGAAGACATGAGACTATTTAATAAAGATTTTAAAAATATCGTTATAAATTCTAATTTTTTAGAAGATATTTTACCGGTCTATAATAAAAACAACATACTTCCTTTAAGGTTTTGGAAAGGACATTTAGCTATGAGCAAAGAAATTAAAACAGACTTTATAAGAGATTTTATGCCTATTCATTGGCAAGGTATTTCTATAGCAAGTCATTCTTTTAATTTTAGCTTTAATAAAGATAAAGAAGTTCAATTGATAGAAATACCATACATCTACTATTCAGATACTTCTAAAAATGATACTCTTATTCAAGAATTATCAGAGTTAAAAGATGAAATAAACACTTGTGCTAAAGCTATTTATCCAGATAGCCAAGTTTCTACATTTTATACATTTATAAAACTAGAAGAAAATCAAGAATTTCCTGAAATATATTTTATGATTAATGTTAATCAAACCGATTACTATACTCAAAACAAATTTTTGCTAAAGAAAACTAATTATGATTCAAGCTGTTCTTCTGTTCAAAATGCAATAGATAACAATAAAATACTATTTGACTATTTTCCTTAGGAGTTAATTATTTCTGTCTATTTATTTAACATTATAAAAATATAAAAAATTAAACAATTTTTATAATTGGTTAATTTTTAAACGGAAAATACACAAAGTGTAGTTGAAGTTTTATAA
>Ga0256842_1000070_pt1 | contig 75194 bp, 85 predicted proteins | sample 4559240metaG_FD_185973 | JGI IMG/M metagenome (GOLD analysis project Ga0256842, IMG submission 185973) | Hydrothermal vent microbial communities from Guaymas Basin, Mexico - 4559-240 | ecosystem: Environmental > Aquatic > Marine > Hydrothermal vents | place: Mexico: Guaymas Basin | collected... | reverse complement strand
AACAAAAAAACACAAAAGATAAAGATAAAATAACTTATAACAGTTTTGGATAATATTAAAAGAACAAATAAAAAACTTGCAAACGTTTTCAACTTGATGTACAATGATGACAACGTAGGACAGTGAGGATGATATGAAAAATATAACGATGAAAGATATAGCGAAATTAGCTGGAGTATCTGTAAAAACTGTTTCAAGAGTTGTTAATAATAATTCTGAAGTTAAAATTGAAACTAGAAATAAAGTTTTGGAAATAATAAAACAAGAAAATTATCAAGTAAATATTTTAGCAAAAGGGTTAAGAGAACAAGAGACTCATACAATAATGATTTTTATTGATAAGCACGATCATTTAGGTGGTTATTGGAACGCATGGCATACAGAAGCTATTCAAGAATTGATGAATTGCGCAAAGATAAAAGGATATAAAGTTGTTATTTCATCTTCTTCTGCAAGAGGATTTATAGGTGATGATACTGATGGTTTTTTACTTTTGAAAAATGGTTTAGCAGATGGAGCAGTAATATTTGATAATAAAGAGAATGATATAAGAATTAATTATTTGAAGAATAATAATATTCCTTATGTTTTAATTGGTAAAGAATTAAATTCAAACTATAATTATGTTGATTTAGATAATGAAAAAGTAGGATATATTGGATATAGACATTTATATGAAAAAGGTTATAGAAAAATCAAATTTTTATTAAGTGATGAGACTTTTATTGTTAATGAAGAACGTGCTCATGGATTTAAAAGGGCTTGTAAAGAAATAAATGCAAAATGTGATATTATTTTTAATGTTTTCAATATCGAATTAGCATATCAAAAAACTGTTGAATTGATAGAAAATGATGATACTGATGCGATATTTATTTCAGGAGATGAAAGAGCTTTTGGAGTTTATAAAGCAATTCAAGAAAGAGGATTAAAAATACCTGATGATATAGCGGTACTTAGTATAGATAATATTAAATATTCTGATTATATTACACCACCATTAACTACAATATCGCAAGAACTTAAAGTGTTTACGAAAGAAATTATAGAAATGCTGATTAAAAGTATGGAAATAAAATCAAATAAAATACAATCTAAATTAATTGAACCAAAAATTATTATTAGAAAATCAACATAATTTTTTTTCGATTGTAATGACAACGTAAGACAAAAGGAGAAGATATGAAAATATTAATTTTAGTAGATTCTTTTAAAGATTCGTTATCTGCTATAGATGTTTCAAAAAATATAAAAAAAGGAATATTAAAAGTTAATAATGAAATAGAAGTAAAAGAACTTCCTTTAGCTGATGGTGGAGAAGGAACTATGGAAATTCTTATAAATAATTTAAATGGTGAAATAGTAAAGCTTGATGTAATCGGCCCTTTAGGGGAAAAAGTTAATGCTTCATATGGAATTATTAATGGAAAAATTGCTATTATAGAAATGGCAGAAGCTGCGGGATTACAGTTATTAAAGCAAGATAAAAGAAATCCACTTATAACTACAACTTATGGTGTTGGTGAATTAATATTAGATGCTCTTGAAAAAGGGATACGAAAATTCATTATTGCAATTGGAGGAAGTTCAACGAATGATGGTGGTGTAGGTATGGCTGCTGCATTAGGAATAAAATTTTTAAATAAAGAATTAAAAGAAATTGAATTAAATGGTAAAGGATTAAAAGATCTATTTAAAATAAATATTAATGATATTGATAATAGAATAAAAGATTGTAATTTTCAAGTTGCATGTGATGTTAATAATGTATTATGTGGAGTTAATGGTGCAGCATATGTTTATGCAAAACAAAAAGGTGCAACTAATGAAATGATTGAAACTTTAGATAATAATTTAATGAATTATTCAAAAATTATAAAAAAAGATTTAGATATTGATATATTAAATGTTGAAGGGGCAGGAGCTGCTGGTGGTTTGGGTGCAGGATTAATTGCATTTTTAAATGGGCATTTAGAATCCGGATTTGAAATAATAAGTAGTAGATTAAATTTGGAAAATGAGATTAAAAATTGTGATTTAGTAATTACTGGTGAAGGAAAAATTGATTTCCAATCATTAAATGGTAAAGTTCCTATTGGAGTTGCAAAACTTGCTAAGAAATATTCAAAAAAAGTAATTGTTATTGCTGGAAGTGTAGAAGAATTAACAGATGAAATTTATGATATTGGAATTAATTCAGTATTCTCAATAATTAATAAACCGATGAAATTAGAGGAAGCATTAAATAAAGAAATAGCTGAAAAAGGTTTAATGAAATTAACAGAACAAATAATTAGATTAATAAACTGAAAGGATAAAAATGATTTTAAAAGAAAGCGAATTAAAAATAAAAAGGAAATTAGAAAAATTATATGGAAATGATATTAATGAAATATATGATGAAATCAAATATAAAGTAAATGGATTTATTGAATTAAATCCAAATATGAAAAATATTAATATATGGGTAGATGAAAAAGATATATTTTTAATAACATATGGAAACAGTATAATATCTAAAAGTACTCATCCTTTTGAAAATCTTAATGAATTTTCTAAAAGATATTTAAAGAATCATATTAAAAACATTCATTTATTACCCTTTTTTCCATATTCTTCAGATGATGGATTTTCAATTATTGATTATTTTAAAGTGAATGAAAATTTTGGCACGTGGAAAGATATTGAAAATCTTAATGAAAATTTTGATTTAATGTTCGATTGTGTTATTAATCATATTTCAGCTAAAAGTGAATGGTTTAAAGAATATATTTCTGGTGAAGAAAAATATAAAAACTTTTTTATTGAAGCGGAACTTTCTGATGAATTAAAAAAAGTTACTAGACCAAGAGCATTACCGTTATTAAATGAATTCGAAACAGCAAATGGTAAAAAGAATATTTGGACTACATTTAGTAGAGATCAAATAGATCTTAATTATAAATCAAAAGAGCTTTTATTAGAAATAATTGATGTAGTATTGTTTTATGTTTCTAAAGGTTCAAGATTTTTAAGATTAGATGCAATTGGTTATTTATGGAAAGAAATTGGTACATCATGCATACATTTAGATAATACTCATTTAGTAATTCAGTTATTTAGAGATATTTTAAACATTGTTGCACCTTCTACAGTGTTAATTTCAGAAACAAATGTATCACATAAAGAAAATATTAGCTATTTTGGTAATGGAATAAATGAAGCACAAATGGTTTATCAATTTCCACTTCCGCCTTTAGTGTTACATGCGATACATTTTGGAGATGGAAGATATTTATCAAATTGGGCAGAAGAATTAAAATTAAATTCTGAAAGAACAACATTTTTTAATTTCCTTGCATCTCATGACGGTATTGGATTAATGCCTGCTAAGGATATTTTGCCTAAAAAAGATATCGAAAAAGTAGTCGAGCAAGTTAAAAAGAATGGTGGATATGTATCTTATAAGGATAATCCGGATGGAACGCAAAGCGCTTATGAACTAAATATAAATTACTTTGATGCATTAATTTCTGATAATGATACTGAAAATGATAAAATTAATAAATTTATATTAGCACAATCAATTTTATTAAGTATTATTGGTGTTCCAGCTATATATATTCACAGTTTAGTAGGATCTAGAAATTATTACGATGGTGTTAAAAATACGGGAAGAAATAGATCAATAAATAGAGAATTACTGGATTTTGAAAAATTAGTAAATGAAATTGAAAATAAAGATAATCTTAGAAATAAAATTTATCAAAAATATGTTGAAGTAATAGACATTAGAAAAAAGGAAGTTTGTTTTCATCCAAATGCGAATATGGAAATAGTTGATATAGATAACAGATTATTTTGTTACAAAAGAATTAATGGAGATTCAGAAATTTTAGTAATTAATAATATGTCAAACGAAGAAGTAGATATAACTATTGATAAAGGGTATGTCGATATAATTTCAAATGAAATTATTAGAAGTAAAACTACTAAATTAAAATCATATCAAATGAAATGGTTAAAAAGTTTATAAATCAAGTATTATCTTGATTAATATAAAAGGATGTGCTATCGCACTATATTTATAAGGGAGGAAAAATGAAAAAGTTTTTAGTAATGTTATTAGTATTGTCACTTGTTATGGCATCGTTTGTAGGATGCGCAAAAAAAGAAGAACCAGCTAAGGCTGACCAACCTGCAAAAGTTGAAGAACCGGCAAAAGCAGAGGAACCAGCAAAAGTTGAAGAACCAAAAACTTTAAAAATCACTTCTGGTTTATGGTCTAGACCTGAAGAGCAACAATTTATTAGAGAGGAAATTTTACCGGGATTCGAAAATGAATTTAATGTAAAAGTTGAGCTTGAAGTAATTGACAATATTGAAAAAGTAATGGAAGCTCAAAAAGCTTCTGATAAATGGACTACAGATGTTGTCATGACTCATAGTGGGAAAATGCCATTATATATTGAAAATGCATATGTACAACCACTTAATGATATTAAAGATTCTTTAGACATTCATTTCATGGATGCATTTGAAAGTGCTACAACAGAAGGAAATAATAGTTATTATTTACCAATTTCTGCAGATGTATATTTATTAATTGCAAACAAAAAAGCATTACCTTATTTACCAGAAGGCGCTGATGTAACTAAATTAACATGGGACCAATATAAAGATTGGAGTATTAATATGGCTAAAGAAGTTGGACCTAAAGTTTCTTTCCCATTAATGCCAGTTAAAGCAACTGTATATCAAATGGGTGGACTTGGATTATCTTATGGTAGCGAATTCCCAATGATTAATTCTGATGGTATGGTTGACGCATGGAACGTTGTTGGTGAAATGGTTAAAAACAATGCGATTTTAGAAACATCATTTAACTATGGTGATCCAATTGAACAAATGAAATCTGGCGAAGCTTGGTTATCATTTTATCATATGGTGCCGGTAGGAGATATTTATTCTTCTGCACCAGCTAAATATGTTGTTGCTGCTGCACCTGCAGGACCAAATGGAAACGGTTCAATCGCTGGGGCTTGGGGTGTTGGAATTACAGCTGGAACAAAAAACAAAGAAGTTGCTGATGAATTTATTAAATATTTAACTCGTCCAGAAGTATTATATCAAGTTGCTGCTGGAACAGGCGGATTTATTCCACCAGTTGATGAAGTAATTGCACAATTAGGTGAAGAACCTAAAGATGTTATCATGAAAAAAGGTTTAGATACATTACAAAATGGTGTTGTATCTGGAGTTCCTGGATCAGATTATACTGATTGGGGAGCTGTTAAATCAGTTTATGATACAGTATTTAAAACTATGTGGGATAATAATGGTTCGTTAGATCAATCATTCTTAGATGAACAACAAAAAGCATTAGAAGCATTAGAAAAATAATTGAAACAGAAAAGGGGATTTAATTATCCCCTTTTTTTAAAACGAAAAGGGGTGATTTTATGAAGAATAAATTTAGGAAGTGGACTCCATATTTTTTACTAACTCCGGCATTATTATATTACTTATTTTTTTGGATAAGACCAGTTTTTAATGCATTTATTGGAAGTATGACTGATTTTGATGGTAGTTTTTCTTTAAGATTTTTTATAGAAGTTTTTAAAGAACCAATGTTTTCAGCTGCATTTCGTAATTCGGTACTATTCGCATTAATTTCAGTATTGTTACAATTTTCAATTGCATTTATGATGGCATTATTATTAAATAAAAAATTTAAAGGTGTAAATTTACTGTTATTTATTGCTTTGATACCAATGGCTGTTCCGCCTGCTGCGGTTGCTATTTTATGGAAAACTGGATTTTCAACATTTGGATGGTTGAATAATATCCTAATCACATTACATATAATTAAAACACCAATATTATGGATGACAGCACAAGGATTTAATGCTCTTTTATTTTTAATATTAATTGATACATGGACTGTTTTACCATCTGTAATGATAATATTATTAGCTGGTTTACAGAATTTAAATAAAGAATATGAAGAAGCGGGTTTGATTTTTGGAGCAACTAAATGGCAAGTTACAAAAGATATTATTATGCCTATATTAAAGCCAACAATTATAACTGCAGTAATATTACGGATGATTGCTGCAATTCAGGTTTGGATGATATCGGTTATGATGTTTGGTTATGGTAGAGTTCCGTTTTTAGTAGAACGAATTGCATATTATACAGATGTTGTACCTATGTTAGATGAAAGTTATAAAATGTCGTTGACATATTCGGTAATTGTTACAGTAATTGTAATGGTATCTGTAGTACTATATTTACAAGTTAGTAAAAAAAGTAAGAAAGAGGTGGAAATATGAATCAAAAAAGCTTAATTGCAAAAACAGTATTTTATTTATTTATAGCAACAATGATAATTGCAATTTTAGTACCATTCTTCCTTTTTTTATCAACTTCAGTTTATTCTGAATATGAAGTTTATGAATTTCCACGAAAATTTATACCTAGAACAAGCTTTGATTTAAAAATTGATTGGGTTGATGATAAATATGATTTTTCAGTATTTAGTAGAGAAATGGATGATTATGAATTATTGATTCAAACAGATAATCTAGATAAATTGCGACGTTTTCTAAAAAGAAATTTATCTGTTCAAAAAACAAATGAGGAAATTAATAGAGACTTTTCTGTTTCAAAGAATGGAGAGCCTTTATATTTAACATATAAAAAAGATTTACTTTATAATTATAAAACATTTTTTTCTATTACAAATAAAGCTGGTAAAGCTGTTGCAAATTCTGTAATAGCAGCTGGTTGGACAATATTAATATCATTATCTTTTGGTAGTTTAGCAGGATATGCTATTGCTAGATATAAATTTAAAGGAAGAGAACAATTAAGTTTGATTTTATTAGTTGTTAGAATGTTTCCTGCTGTAGCTGTTGCAATTCCAATGTTAGTTTATTTACTTAAAATGAATTTTGATAATACGATGATAGGTTTAGCGATTGTATATTCTGTTGGAAATATTGCATTAACTGCGTGGATTACAAGTAGTATATTTAGTGGGATAAATGTTGAGCTTGAAGAGGCGTCTTATGTATTTGGTGCGACTAAATTGCAAACATTTACTAAAATTACATTACCACTTGCTGTACCTGGATTAATTGCTTGTAGCATGTATGCTTTCTTAGCGGCATGGAATGATTCAATAACAGCTTTGATTTTATCAAATAATAATCCAACACTTTCTTTAGTAATATATAAAGCTATTGGCTCAAGTAGTGCAATTCAACTTTCAGCTGCTGGAGCGGTTATATTGATTATGCCTGCATTAGTATTTACTTTTATTATTAAGAACTATATAAACCAAATGTGGGGAGAAGTAAAATTATAAATTATTAAGTATAAAGGATGGTGTAATATGGAATTTTTAGAATTGAAAAATTTAACGAAAATATATCAGAAAGATATTGTTGCAATTGACAATATTAATTTAACAATACATGATGGAGAATTTCTTGTGTTATTAGGGCCTTCTGGTTGCGGTAAAACAACAACTATGAGAATGATTGCTGGTTTAGAAGAAGTAACAAAAGGTGATATTATATTAGAAGGTAAACGCATAAATGATTTACGACCTAAAGATAGAGGAGTTTCAATGATATTTCAGAGTTATGCAATATGGCCTCATATGACAGTTTTTGAAAATATTGCATATGCATTAAAACTTAAGAAAATGGATAAAGCAGTAATTAAGGAGAAAGTTCTTGAAGTAGCTAAAAAAGCAAGTATTATTGATTATATAAATAGATACCCAACTCAATTATCGGGTGGACAGCGTCAACGTGTTGCAGTAGCTAGAGCAATGGCTGTAGAACCAAAACTATTTTTAATGGATGAACCATTATCAAATTTAGACGCAAAACTTAGAGTTTCAATGCGTACAGATTTAAAAGAAGTTCATAATGAATTAGGAGCAACTTCAATATTTGTTACACATGATCAAGCTGAAGCAATGAGTTTAGCTGATAGAATTGTAGTTATGAATACAGGTACCATTGAACAAATAGGTTCGCCAAATGATATTTACCATGATAGTAGAACAATGTTTGTTGCAAATTTTATTGGTTCTCCATCAACAAATTTTATTGATGTTGAAATAATTGAAAAAGGTGGTAAATACTTTGCTAAAAATGATGCATTTATTTTTGAGTTAGATAGTAAATTTAATGAAGGTATTTCAAAATATATTGGAGAAATTGTTGTTTTAGGTGTAAGACCTGAAAACTTTGCTTTAGTTAGTAATGATAATGAGAAATTATTTGACTTAGATGTAATTTTGATTGAGCCACAGGGTTCGCATAGCATTGTCGTTGGAAAATTATTAGGAAAACAAATGAAAATTGTTACTTCAAAAGTTTTTGATTTGAATAGTAAAGGTAATATGAAAGTTAAAATTGATGGAAATTATTTTATTTTTGATAAGAATTCTGAAAAAAGGATTTACTAGGGAGGAAACATGAATATTGCTTTAATACATTTTAGAGTTGGTGAAACGGATGGTGTTTCATTAGAAATGGACAAATGGCGAAAAATTTTAAAAAAAATGGGTCATCATACTATGTATATAGCTGGAAGCGAAGGAACTAGTAAAGCAACAATAATTCCGGAATTATTTTATAGGGATGAATTTGATTTAATGTTAAACGATGAATGCTATGTAAAATTAGAAAATTATGATGAAAAAGGTTTAATAAAAGCTGTAGTAGATAGAGCAAAAGTAATTGAAGAACAGTTTGTTAAAATATTTAAAGAAAATGAAATAGATTTAATTGTTCCAAATAATTTATTTTGTTTAGGACGTAGTCCGCATATTGGAATGGCGCTTTATAATGCTATTAAAAGAACAAATGTAAAAGTAGTAAATCATCATCACGATTTTTACTGGGAAAGAGAATTCTTTCAAAATCCAACTATCAGTTTTATTGAAGATATATTGGAAAAATATTTTCCTCCAGTAGATTTTGGAGAAAATATGAAACATGCAGTTATTAATAAACTTGCACAAGTTGATATAAAAGATAAAAAAGGAATTGATGCAAAAGTAATTCCAAATGTATTTGATTTTAATGCTGAGCTTTGGGAAAAAGATGAATTTAATTTGGATTTTAAAGAAAAATTAGGTATTACTGAGAATCAGATTTTATTTTTACAAGCAACAAGAGTTACAAATAGAAAAGCTATTGAACTAGCTGTAGATTTAATGCATGAATTAAATAAAGAAGAAAATAAAAAAATGATGATTGGAAAAACATTATATAATGGAAAAGTATTTAATAAAAATACTGAATATGTTTTAGCGCTTGTAGGAATGCACGAAGGTGGAGATGGATACGAAGAAAAACTAATTAATCATGCAAAAGAATTAAATGTAAATATGATTATTAATCCGAATCTAGTAGATCATTCGCGACATATAAATGAAAATGGAGATAAGATTTATTCATTATGGGATGCTTATGTATATTGTGATATGATTACCTATCCAAGTATTTATGAAGGATGGGGAAATCAATTCTTAGAAGGTTTATTTGCAAAAAAACCTCAAATTGTTTATGAATATACAGTGTTTGAAAGTGATATTAAAGAGAAAAATTTCAATATTATTTCACTTGGTAATTCATACAAAGAAAGGGAAAACAGACTTGCTTATATTAGTGATAAGAAAATTCAAGAAGCTGCAAAAGAAGTTGAAAGTTATTTGTGTGATAAAGAAAAATATTATAAATCAGTTGAAGAAAATTTTGAGATTGGAAAGAATAATTTTTCAATGGGATCTCTTGAAATTCTTCTTAAAGATTTATTTTCTTAAGGAGAATTATGCTTAAATTAAAAAGATATTCTAATAGCAGTATTTTTAAAAAAAATATTAATAATTATTGGGAAAAAGCTGCGGTATATAATGCTGCAGTCATTGAAAATAATGGAATCATTAATATGCTTTATAGAGCAACTGATAAAAATTCTAATGGAAGAGAATGTAATGACTATTTGAATTACATTGGTCTTGCTACTAGTGAAGATGGGATTAATTTTAAAAGAGGAAATGAACCGATACTTGGACCTATAAAAGATAGTCAAGAATCGCGTGGTTGTGAAGATCCAAGAGTTGTTAAAATCGATGATGTTTTCTATATGACTTATACTGGTTTTGGTGGAAGATTTGATGGTGATTTTAAAATATGTTTAGCTACTAGTAAAGATTTAATAAATTGGGAAAGAAAAGGTATTCTTTTAGATGAATCTAATAAAGATGCTGCGTTATTTCCAAGAAAAATAAATGGTGAATATGTATTAATTCATAGAAGAGCACCACATATTTGGGTTGGTTATTCTAAGGATTTAAAAACATGGTATAATAATAAAATTCTTGCTTATACATTAGAAGAAAGTGATTGGGAAAGCGAAAAAATAGGCTTAGCTGGACCACCAATTGAATTTGATGAAGGGTTTGCATTAATTTATCATGGAGTAAGTAAAAATGAAACTGAAATTATTGGAAAGGGGTTATATAAAAAATATTCTTTAGGAATAATGCTACTCGATAAAGAAGATCCTTCAAAAGTAATTTATAGACAAAGTGAACCAATTTTAGAACCAATTTTAAATTGGGAATTGAATGAAGGTTATGTTCCTAACGTGGTATTTAGTTGTGGGCAGATTATTAAAGATGATAAAGTATATGTTTATTATGCTGGAGCTGATACAGAAATAGGTTTAGCAGTATGTGATGTTAAGGATATTAAAAATTTATTTAAAAAGATTGGAAAATAAATGAAGAATGATAAAGTTTTAAAAAAATTAATTATATATGAGATATTTGTAAGAAGTTTCTGTGATAGTAATAACGACGGAATAGGAGATATTAAAGGTATAATTTCTAAACTTGATTATTTGAAAGATTTAGGAGTTAACGCTATTTGGTTAACTCCTATTTATGTTTCACCAAATGAAGATAGTGGATATGATGTTAGTGATTATTATCAAATAAATAAAGAATTTGGAAATATGGATGATGTAAAAAAAATAATTGAAGAAGCACATATTAGAAATATTAAAATTATATTTGAAATTGTTGCAAATCATACAAGTTCAAAGCATAAATGGTTTGAAAGCGCAAAAAAATCAAAAACAAGTAAGTATAGAGAATATTATATTTGGAGAGATAATGTAAATGGTGGATTTCCAAATAATTGGATTAGTTCTAGAACTGGAAAATCAGTTTGGACATATGTTAAAGAAACTAATTCGTATTATTTGCATTTATATACACCACATCAACCGGATCTGAATTGGAGAAATGAAAATTTAAGAAAAGAGATACTTAAAATAATGAAATTTTGGCTAAATTTTGGTGTTGATGCTTTCAGATTAGATGTAATTAATAAAATTTCAAAAAAAGACGGATTACCTGATGTTGCTAAAAATGTAGAAAATGGTTATGCTGAATTATATTTTGAAAACCAACCTGAGGTACATGATTATATTCATAATATTAGAAAAGAAATTGAAAAAGAGTATCCTAATTGCCTTTTAATTGGACAAACTAGCGGAGTAAATACCGAGCAAGCATATAAATATACTTTAGATGAAAAAAGGCAACTTGATTTGTTTTTGCAGTTTGAACATACCGATATGGATAAAGGACCTTTAGGAACTTTAAAAAAATTTAATCTAGAAAAATTTAAATCTATTATTTTCAAATGGCAAAAGGCTTATGATGGAAAATTAATTAATACAGTTTTTTTAGGAAGTCATGATTTACCGAGAATGGCATCACATTATGGTAATAAAGATTATTTTGAAAAATCAGTAAAAATGTTAGCTACAGTCCAATTGTTTTTAAGAGGCGCCCAAATAATTTATATGGGCGATGAAATTGGTATGACAAATGCTAATTATAATTTAATTGATGATTATAGTGATATTAGAACTAAAGATTATTATTATAAAAGAATATCTGAAAATGAAGAAAAAGATGAAGTTTTTAAAGATATTCAGAAAATTTCAAGGGATAATGCAAGAACTCCGATGCAATGGAATGATTCAAAATATGCAGGATTCTCAAATATAAAACCTTGGATTAAAGAGAATGTTAATTACGATTCAGTAAATGTAAAAAAACAAATTTCTGATGATAATTCGATTTTAAATTATTATAAAAAACTAATAAATTTAAGAAAAACTGAAGAAATATTAATTGAAGGTAAAACTAATGAAATTGATTTAGGAAATGAATTAATTGCTTATAATAGACGATCTAATAATAAAAAAATAACTGTAATTGGCAATTATTCAAATAAAATAAAATATGTAGATTTAAGTTGTTATGGTAAAAAGATAATTGGAAATTATAAAAAATGTTATTTAGATAAATTAATGCCTTATGAGGTTCAAGTTTTTAAGGAGGTTATTAATGAATAAAACAGTAAATGATTTACTAATAGAAAATCAAGATTATTATAATCAATCTGATATAATTAAATTTATAAATGTGCTAGATAAAGATGTTTATAATATTTCGGCGCCTTTTAATTATAAAAATTCTAAATATATTGTTGGGCGATTAGAATCTCGAAATAATATTGAAGCTAAAAGTTGTTTTTTTAAACAAATTCAGGAAACTAGTTATGAATTATGTAATGATTTACCAAAATTCAATTTAGAAGATCCATTTATTGTAAAAATAAAAGATGAGTTTGTTTTTGGTGGTGTAAAAGTAACTAAAAATAATAATCATTTAATATGGAAAACTGTTTTTTATAAAGGAAAATCTTTAAATGAATTAGTCGAATTTGCATCTTCACCTGTTGGAATGAAAGATGTTCGATTAGTTGAGTTAGATGAAAAAATCGGAGTATTTACTCGTCCTCAAAATGGAATTTACAAAAGAGGCAAAATTGGTTTTATATTAATTAATAGTTTAGATGAATTAACCGAAAATATTATTAACGAAGCTAAAATTCTTGATTTATTTAACAATGAAGAATGGGGCGGAGTTAATGAGGCTAAAAAATATAATGAAAATGAAATTTTTGTTTTAGGCCATATTGCAAAATATACTGAAGAAACAATAAAACATTATTATCCTATAACATTTATTTTTAATTATAATGAATTTACAATTAGGAATTTAAAAATTGTTGCTAAAAGTGATGATTTTAATAATAAAGAATTTAAAAAAGAAAGTTTAAAAGATATTGTGTTTCCTGGTGGAATTTCTAATTATTTTAGTGATAAAGTGAAATTGTTTGCAGGAATAGGGGATTGTCAAGCACAAATGATTGAAATACTTAATCCATTTATCAGCTAATACTTAACAATAGGAAGTGATAAAATGAGTTCTAAAAAAATGGTGTTTATACTTATAATTTTACTGGTTTTATTTGGGTTTTTTATTAGAAGTGCTTTTATATCACTTCAAAATGAATCATATAAAATTGATACATATGAATATAATAATGACAATGCATTAATTAATAATGCGATAGATATTATTAGAAAAGATAATAAAAATGAATTTAAATTTATTAATGCATTATCAATATTGTTAATTGATAATGTTAATAAAAATGCAGCAATATATTCTAAAGGAAAAATTAGTAGTTTAAAATATGATGATATTCCAAAAAACATTACTAAAACCAATTCTTTTTATTTAGAAATAAATAATGAAAACACAATGATTATAAATATAGATCCTTTAATTGGTAATTTAGAAGAAAGAATGATTAGTGAAAGCTATAGATATTTGTTTTTATCTCAAAATAAATTAAATCCTTTTGAAATAGATTATTTTACATCTAAGAATGAAGATGTTAAGTTGAGATATTATAGAAACATGATAATTGATGAACTTTTAAAGAAAAAAGGAGACATAAAAAGAGTAAAATGTTTTTTCAGTGAATGGGAAAATTATAATTCAGATGATTATAATAATGTTGCGCATTATGATTATTATGAAGGATCAAAAGAATATTATAAAATTAAAGTTAAAAGAAAAAATATTAAAGACTTTAATTTAAATAATTATATTGAAAATAAAAGAAATAAATATGGTTTTTTTGAAAAAGAAGATGAATATAAAATTATTGGAATGCTACTATTAGATTATGCAGATAGAAATAATGTTAATTTAATTAGGGATTCACAAACTGAAAATAATATGTATAAAAACTTATTATATAAAATACCATTAATTAATTGTGAAGCTAATATAAGCTATGATGAATTTGAAATTAATTATAATAAATATTTAGAAAATTTACCTAATATTGTTAATGAGGATTTTAATGAATTTAAAAATACAAATGATGTGAAATTTACTTTTAATGATCTAACAGCTGAGAAATATGATTATACATTTAAAATAAACAATAACTATTTTATATATTTTAATTATAAAGCAAGAACGAATGATAATTTAATAATTGAAAAAGATTATGTAATTGCTTATATTAGCCCAAATAAAATAGAATATTATTATAAATAATCAAAGAAATGGGATGGTTTTTTGAAAAAAATAGAATATATAAATATTTTACAAGGAACTAAATCAAATAAAAGGTTTTCTAATGGGAATACTTTACCTCTAATTCAAATGCCAAATGGAATGGCTGCATTTTCAATTCAAACTAGGGGTAATGATGGTTCGTGGTTTTTCCATCCTGATGATTATCAAATTGAAGGTTTTAGATTAACGCATCAACCAAGCCCATGGATTAGAGATTATGGGCAACTTTTATTTATGCCTCAAAGTGGTGAAGTTTTAATTGGAAATGATTTTCAGTCTTCTTCAATTGATAAAGAAAAAACAATATTAAAACCAAATTATATGAAAGTTTTTTTAAATAGAAATAATATTCAGTACTCTTTAGTCCCAACGACAAGAGGATGTATTCAACGAATATCGTACTCTGAAGATAATGGACATTTAATAATAAAAAGTTATAATGATTATAATAAAATTACTAAAATAAAAATTGATTTATTAGATAATTCTATTTCTGGCTATACAAAGAATGTAGATGATACGGTTAAAGCAGATTTAAAAGAATATTTCTATATGAAATTTGATAATAAGCTTTTAAAAGAAAGTTATGTTTTTAAAGAAAATGAATTTAATGATATAGATATAAAAGAGTATGAAGGCTATGAAATTGGTGCATTAATTAAATTTGATTTATTAAAAAAAAGAGAAGTAGAATTTAAAATGGCTATTTCTTATATTTCTATTAATCAAGCAAAAATTAATTATAATAAAGAATTAAAAAATAAATCATTTAATGATTTATTAAATGATAGTGAAATAATATGGGAGAATGAATTAAATAAAATTGATGTTAAAACAAATGATGAAAATAAATTAAAAACATTTTATTCAAGTTTATATAGAACACTTTTATTTCCTCATAAATTTTATGAATATAATGAAAATAATGAGATTATTCATTTCAATTTAGAAAATGGTGGGATTTCAAAAGGATTTATGTATGTTGATATTGGTTTTTGGGATACTTTTAGAACTCTTTTTCCACTTATGACAATAACTAGAAAAATTGAAGTTGAAAAAATGATAAATGGATTTATAAATTATTATAAAGATACAGGGTTTTTACCTAAATGGTTAGCTCCAAGTGAAAGAGGAGCAATGCCTGGAACTCTTATTGATGCTGTAATGGCAGATGCTGTAACTAAAAATTTAAATATTGAAAAAGAGGAAATTTTTAATGCTTTACTTAATAATGCTAGAAATGGAAGGCCGTTTATAGACGAGTATTTAAAATTTGGATATGTAATAAATGAACATAAAGAAAATGTAAATATAACTCAAGATTATTCATATGGAGATTTTTGTATTGCTCAATTTGCTAAAAATATAAATAATAAAAAAATTGAATCAAAATTTTTAAAATTATCTAAAAACTATAAAAATCTAGTTGATATAAAATCTGGATTAATGCGTGGTAAAGATAAAAACGGAAAATTTAAAGAGAATTTTAATGCATTATCTTGGGGTGGCGATTATTGTGAAGGAAGTGCGTATCAAAATAGTTGGTTTGTACCTCATGATATGATAAATTTTAGTGAATTACTAGGTGGAAAAGATATATTATTAAATAAAATAGATAATCTTTTTAAAATGAAACCTGATTTTGAAGTTGGATCTTATGAAAAAGAAATTCATGAAATGAGTGAAATGGCATGTTCGAATTTTGGACAATGTGCAATTTCTAATCAACCGAGTTTTCATATTCCATATATATTTGCTGAATTAAATGAAGTGAACAGATCGAATTATTATGTGAAAAAAATATTAAATGATGCTTTTTCATATGAAGTTGATGGATTTCCAGGTGATGAAGATAATGGAAGTATGGCAGCGTGGTATATACTAAGTAGTATTGGAATTTATCAATTTGCTCCAGGAATTCCTGAATATTTAATAGCATATTGTCAATTTGATGAAGTTTTAATAAAAACTAATAATATGAAAAATTTTAAAATTATTATTGAAAATAATAATAATGGTACAAATATTGAAAAAGCAATTTTAAATGGTGTTGAATTAAATGATTATAGAATTAAATATAATGAAATTATTAAAGGTGGAGAACTTGAACTAATATATAAGTAGAAAAGGGGCAATTTATGAAAAAAGTAAATGATGATTCCGGTATATGTTATTATGTTTCCATCATTTATGATTATAAAAAACTTTGGTTGCATTGATACTTATCAAGCTTTGACTATTCCTCAGATGCTTGGTGCGTTTGGTGGTGCTTTTATTATATTTTACTTAAGCAGAATTTTCAAAGTATACCAAGAGAATTGGAAGAAGCAGCAATCATTGATAGAGCAGGTCCGATTAGATTGTTTTGGCCAATTATGCTTTCTCAAGTTGAGCTACATTGGCAACATTTTTATTCGAAGGTTAATAGAATGATTTTATATGGATGCTTATTGTAACAAATTCTGATAAAATGAAAATGCTTTCGCTAGGTATTGCAAGATTTAGTTCTGATAAGGAAGGGCTAACGCAATGGCCTGAGATGATGGCCACGAGTTTGATGCGTTATTACCTGTAGTTATTTTGTTTATTATTGCACAGAGAAAATTTATTGAAAATGCATCTCGAAGTGGAATAAAAGGTTAATTAATAGCAGAACGAAGGAGTTTAAATAAAATGAAAACAGTAGTTGTTGTTCCAACATATTGGGGAGAGTTAAATGCAGGAGAAGAAGTAATTTTTGATCATCCAACACCGCTAAATACTAAAGGAACTTTATTTAAGTTATTAGATAATTTGGTGACGTTTAAAGAAATGGAAAATATACCAATATATATTATTGGAATTAGTAATAAAAGTGTTTTGAATGAAAAAGTGCAAAAATATTTAGATGAATATCTAAAACCGTATAAGGGGAAGTTAAAAATAGAGTTGTTTTCATATAATTATTTACTGGAATGTATTAGGAAACTTGGTGATAAAAAAGAATTGGCTTATCTTTTTGAATTTAAGGGATATTCGCAAGCAAGAAATTTTTCGCTTCTTCCAGTTATAATGAATGATATTGATCTAGCTATATTCTTAGATGATGATGAAATAATTGAAGATAGGGATTATTTTAAGAAAGCATTAGAATCAATAAATGAAGAAACAAAATATGGAAAACTTTATGGAAAAGCTGGTTATTATCTTACAGATGGAAGCTATAAGGTGTCTACAGATAATTTGCCATTTTGGCGATATGGTGGTTGGAATAAAGCACAGTATATGAATGATACATTTGAAGCTTTAATTGAATCAGAAGAAAGATTTGCACCAACAGCAATTGCTTTAGGTGGAAATATGGTTTTAACAAAAAACGTAACAAAGGATATTTGTTATGATATTTATGTACATCGTGGAGAAGATATGGATTATTTATTTAATGCTCGAATGTTTGGATATAATATTCTTTTTGATAATCAGTTGAAAATTACTCATATGCCTCCAAAATATCATAGTGTAGAGTGGAAAAAGGCAAGAGCTGATTTTTACAGATTTAAATATGCTAGGCAAAAATTAAAATCATTGCAGAAGCATTTTGAGTTAGAACAAATTACTATTGATGATATGATGTTATATCCAGGTATATTTATTAAAGATGATTTTGAAGTGCGTGCTAAAGATTATATGCAAATGTTGGGCATGCATTATCTAGCGCAAGGAGAAATTGAAAACTATCAAGGAACTATGGAAAATATGAAAATTATTTTTGATGGTAAAAGAGCGGGAATTGATTTTATTGCTAAGTATAAAAAGCAGCGAAATGATTGGAAAGAGGTTCTTTCAATTTTATTTGGAGAAAAGCAATCCGGTAATATGTCAAGATAAAATATGTTATGATAAGTGAGTGTAACTTGAAAAGGAGCAAAAAATGTATCCATTAAAATTTAAATCAATTTATGTTAATAAAGTGTGGGCTGGTAATAAATTAAAAGAAATAAAAACAGATATAAATTCAGAATATCAGATAGGTGAAAGTTGGGAAGTGAGTTGCAGACAAAACGGAAAAAATATTATTACAAATGGTAAATATAATGGGAAAAATTTACAAGAAATAATTGATATTGAAAAAGAAAAATTAATTGGCAATAAAATTGATGTAGATAGATTTCCTTTATTATTAAAATTTCTTGATTCTAGTACTGAATTATCTATTCAAGTTCATCCGGATGATAAATATGCAATTGAAAATGAAAATGATTTAGGTAAAACTGAAGCGTGGGTTGTTTTAAAAGCTGATAAAGACGCATATATGTATCTTGGAGCGAAAGATTGTAATAAAGAGGAATTAGAGTTAGCAATCGGAAATAATGAAATTAAAAAATATGTTAATAAAGTAAATGTAAAAGAAGGCGATGTTTATTTTATTAAAAGTGGATTAATACATTCGATGAAAGGTGTGTTAGTTTTAGAAATACAACAAAATTCTGATGTCACTTATAGAGTTTATGATGGAGATAATGGAAGAAAATTACATATTAAAAAAGCAATGGATGTAATTGATTTGAGTTTATTAGCTGAAAAAAGTTATGGATTATCCTATGAAAATGATGATTATAAGAAAATTTATTATTGTTACGATAAAAACTTTATGCTTGAAAAATATATTATTAAAACAAAAATTGAAGAAAAAAGCGATAACGAAAGATTTTATTTAATCACATGTATTGGTGGAAATGGTATTATTGAATATGATTTAGGAACTGAAACGATAAATATTGGTGAAACAGTAATGATTCCTGCAACTTTAGGTGATTATAAAATTGTAGGAGAACTTGAAATTTTAAAAACTTATGTACCGGATATTAAAAAAATTGAAAATGAAATTATTGAGAATATTAGATATTAGTGAGTTGATATAATGAAAAGCAACATTATTGTGGCAGGAATTGATGGTGGAGGAACTAATACAAGAGCTGTTTTAATGAATGAATTAGGTGAAATTTTAGGGACAGGACAATCAGGAGCATCTAGTATTGATACTGTAATTTTAAAAGAAACTGAAGAGAATATAATACTAGCTCTTAATAATGCTTGGACTAATTCTAAAATAATTAAAAAGAAATTAGATTATTTAGTTATTGGATTAGGTGGAGTTTCTACTGAAAAAGATTTAGAAATCATTAAAAAACTTTTTTCGAAATATAATTTAATAGAAAATAATAAAATCCGTATTGTAAATGACGCTGAAATTGCGCTTTATGGTGGGTTATCTGGAGAAGCAGGAATTTTGTTAATTAGTGGTACTGGGTCTGTTTGTTATGGAAAAAACATTAACGATGTTACTTTTAGATCAGGTGGATGGGGATATATTGCTGATGATGAAGGTAGTGGTTATTATTTTGGTTTAAAAGCTATATCACATATGTTAAAATGCTTTGATGGAAGAAATGAAAAAGATTTATTAGCAAGAAGAATTAAAGAATATTTAAATGAGGATGATGAATTTATTATTAATAAAATGTTATATGAAAAAAAACTTAATAGAACTGAAATTGCTCAACTTTCAAAAGTCGTAATTGAGTGTGCAGATGAAGGAGAAATTTCTGCAATTGAAATTTTAAATAATGGTATCGATGCGCTTATAAATATGGTAAAAGCTGTAAATAATAAAATTCGCATTGAAAATGAAATAATAAAAATTGTAAAAGTTGGAGGAAATTTTGATTCGGATGTTTTTGATAATATTTTTAATAAAAAATTATTAAATAATATTGATGATGTTGAAATAGTTGATTTAGAGCATTCTCCAGTGGTTGGGGCTGCATTAATGGCTTTAAATATTTATAATTAATGAAAGGACTTATAATGTATAAAACAGAATTTGATTATTGGTTAAAAAATGTAAATGAAAATGATAAAAGTAAATTAATGAACATTTCAGATAATGAAAATGAAATTAAAGAAAGATTTTATAAAAATTTAGAATTTGGAACAGGTGGTTTAAGAGGGATTATTGGTATTGGTTCAAATAGAATTAATGAATATACAGTTTCAAGAGCGACTCAAGGTGTTGCAAATTACATTAACAATATTATAAAAGGTGCTAATCCAACTGTTGTAATTGCATATGATACTAGATATAAATCCAAAGAGTTTGCAAAAAAAACTGCATTAGTATTGGCAGCTAACAATATTAAAGTGTATTTATTTAAAGAAGCAAGACCTGTACCTGAATTATCATTTGCTGTTAGAAAATTAAATGCTACTATGGGAGTTGTAATTACTGCTTCTCATAATCCTTCGATTTATAATGGTTATAAAGTTTATAATAGTGATGGGTATCAAATAGATCCTGAAGTAGCAAATCAAATAATTTCTGAAATTAATAATTCGGATATTTTTAAGGATGTTTTAAATATTAATGAAAAAGAAGCAGTTAAAAACAATAAATTAGAAATGATTTTAGAAAATAATGAAAATGATTTTTTAGATTATATTTATTCTATGAAAATTAATGATTCTATAGAAAATTCTGATATTAAAGTTTTATATTCTCCGCTTCATGGAACAGGTAAAATACCAGTTCCTAAAATTTTAAGACGAAGAGGATTGAAAAAATTAGATGTTGTTAAAGAACAAATGGAACAAGATGTTAAATTTTCAACGGTAAATGTTCCGAATCCTGAGGAAAGAGAATCGTATACTTTAGCATTAAAACAAGCAGAAAAAAACGATTATGATCTAATTTTAGCAACAGATCCAGATTGTGATAGAGTTGGAGTTATGGTGAAAAATGATAATAATGAATATATAAATTTAACAGGAAATCAAATTGGAGCATTATTAGCTGAATATATTTTATCAACAAAAAAAGATTTACCTAAAAATGGAGTGATTCTTAATACAATTGTAACTTCTACAATTGGCGAAAAAATTGCGAATGAATATGGGATTAAAAGTTTTTCTACTTTAACAGGTTTTAAATATATAGGTGAAAAAATTACTGAATTTGATTCAACAGAGGATGAATTTGTTTTTGGATATGAAGAAAGCTTTGGCTATTTATATGGTACTGAGGTTAGAGATAAAGATGGTGTGATTTCATCTATGCTAATTGTAGAAATGGCTGCATATTATAAAAATGAAGGTTATAGTTTATATGAAAAAATTGAAGAAATGTATAAAAAATATGGTTATTATTCAGAGGATTTAGAGTCTTTTAAATTTGAAGGAATTGAAGGAAATAAAAAAATTAAAAATATCATGAAAACATTTAGAGAAAAAGAAATAAAAGAAATGTTAAATCAAACCGTAGTTAGTAAAATAGATTATCTGTATGATAATACAGGATTAAGAAAAGAAAATGTTATTAAATATTTTCTTGAAAATGATTCATGGGTTGCTTTAAGACCTTCAGGAACTGAACCAAAACTTAAAATATATTTTTCTGTTAAAGGTGAGAATAAAACTGAAAGTATTGGAAGGTTAAAAAATATTAAAAATTATTTTGTTGAAGCAATAAAAAAATAGAGCTCATTTTGAGCTCTATTTTCATATTAACAATAGTTGTTAATTGAGTAATTTATTCTTTTTTCTATTAATTCTTTACCAAGAATGCTAATTGTTGCTTTCATATCAGGACCATGATTTTGACCTGTTAATGCGATTCTAACTGGCATAAATAGATTTTTCCCTTTATGACCTGTCTCGGTTTGAACTAGCTTGAAAATACCTTTTAAAAATTCATCTGAAAGTTCGTTTTCTTGAATATGTTTATTAAATACTTTAAGCATTTCAGGAACGTGAGGCAATTTTAAAGTTTCAGCAGCATTATCATCCTCTGGTTTAACTTCTTCTCCTAAAAAAATTTGAGCTCTATCAATAATTTCTGCTAAATAAGAAATGTTTTCTTGACTGATAGAAACTATTTTTTTCATCCATTCATATTTTGAATCTTTTTCGTCTTCGTTAATAATGCCTTCTTCAATGAAATATGGAATACATCTATTTGTTAAATCATCTACATCTAATTTTTTAATATAGTGAGCATTAACCCAGTTAAGTTTTTTAACATCAAATACTCCGCTTGATTTCGAAACTCTTTCAAGACTAAACTTTTCAATCAATTCGTCCATATTCATAATTTCTTCATTATCATCTGGAGTCCAACCAACAAGTGAAATATAGTTTATTAAACCTTCAGCTAAATAACCTTTTTTTCTGAAATCACCAACAGCAACATCGCCTTGACGTTTTGATAATTTTTTTCTTTCATCATTTAATATATTTGGCAAATGAACATATTTTGGTGAATCCCATCCAAATGCTTCGTAAAGATAAACATGCTTTGGTGTTGATGGAAGCCATTCTTCACCTCTAATAATATGAGTAATGCCCATTAAATGGTCATCAACTATTACTGCTAAATGATATGTTGGGAATCCATCGCTTTTCATTAACACTTGATCATCAAGGTCATTTGTATTTACAGAAACTTTTCCTCTTACAACATCTTCAAATTCTATTATTTTATTTGCTGGAAGTTTAAGTCTTATAACATAATCTTCTCCGTTTTCAACACGTTTCTTAGCTTCTTCTTTATCAATACCTCTACAGAAGCCGTCGTATTTAGTGATTTTTCCTTGAGCCTTTTGAATAGATCTAACATTTTCAAGTCTTTCTTTTGTACAGAAACAGTAATATGCTTTATCTTCTTCTATTAATTGATCAACATATTTTTGATAAAGACCTAATCTTTCTGATTGAATATATGGTCCGAATTCACCTTTTTGAACAATTTCGCCATTTTCTATAAATGGGCCTTCACTGTGAATAACTCCTGACCATTCCATTGCGTGAATTAAATTTTCTATTGCACCTTCAACATATCTTGTTCTATCAGTATCTTCTATTCTCATTAAATAAGTACCATTCATTTTTTTTGCGAATAAATAATTATATAAAGCTGTTCTTAAACCGCCTATATGAACATATCCTGTTGGACTTGGCGCAAATCTTACTCTTACCGTCATATTCTTCTTCCTCCTTATTACATTTTACACTTTTAATATCATATAATAAGATTGAAATATTGTTAAGAAAAAAATAAAAAAAATAAAAAAAATCAAAAATCAAAAAAAGAAGAAATATTAATCTTCTTTTTTCATAGTTCTATTAATTACAAGATCCATTTTACTCATTATATAACTATAGCTGTTTTTTTGGTGCGGAATCGTACATTTTGAACAATCTTTTATTCCATGTGTGTAAGTGAAATTACCACCACAATCTTCGCCGAGCATATAAAGCGGACAGTAACAGAAAAGACAATTGAAATCTTCTTCTTTTACACCTTTATGACATGGAAAATATTCGCATTTAGAATTTTGAAAAAACTTATAATATTCGCTCATATAATCACCCCACAATATTATATAAGTTATGAAGATAAAAAACAAGAAGTAAAGAAAGTAAAACTTGATATAAACATAAATCTTTGTTAAGATAAATGCACAAGAATATAGTAGTAAGTTGGATTTATTAAGAGAAGAAGGATGATTAATATGAAAATATATAATACGTTGACAAGAAAGAAAGAAGAGTTTAAATCAATGAATGAAAACATTGTAAATATGTATGTTTGCGGACCAACTGTTTATAATTTTTTTCATATTGGTAATGCGAGACCTTTTTTAATGTTTGATGCTTTTAGAAGATATATGGAATATAAGGGATATACTGTAAATTATGTTCAAAATTTTACTGATATAGATGATAAAATAATTAATAAATCAATTGAGGAAAATATTAGTTCAAAAGAAGTAAGCGAAAGATATATTGAGGAATATTTTAAAGATGCTGATGCTCTTGGGATCAAAAGAGCTACACATCATCCAAAAGTTTCTGAGTATATTAATGAAATAATTGAATTTGTAGAAGCTTTAATTGAAAAAGGTTATGGATATGAAGTAAATGGAAATGTATATTATAGTGTTGAAAAATTTGAAGATTATGGAAAATTGTCAAAACAGAATATTGATGAAATTAGAGCAGGTTCAAGAGTTGAAATAAATACTGATAAAAAAAGTCCGATGGATTTTGTTTTATGGAAAAATAAGAAACCTGGTGAACCTAGTTGGGAAAGCCCATGGGGAGAAGGAAGACCTGGATGGCATATTGAATGTTCTGTAATGAGTACTACTTTATTAGGAGATAATTTTGATATTCATGCTGGTGGACAAGATTTAATTTTCCCGCATCATGAAAATGAAATTGCTCAAAGTGAAGGAAAAACTTCAAAACCTTATGCAAATTATTGGATGCATAATGGATATATTAATATTGATAATAAAAAAATGAGTAAATCAAAAGGAAATTTCTTTACTGTTAGAGAAATTTTAGAAAAATACGATGCTGAAGTTATTAGATTCTTTTTACTTTCAGCTCATTATAAAAGTCCTGTTAATTTTAGTGAAGATTTAATAATAAGTTCTCAAAAAGGTTTGGATAGACTGTATAATGCAAAAAATAATTTGGAGTTTTTATTTGAAAATGCAATATCAGGAGAAATTGATTCAGAAATTAAAGCTCAAATTCTTAAACGTAAAGAAGAATTCATTGAAAAAATGGATGATGATTTTAATACTGCAAATGGTATAGCTGTTATTTTTGAGCTAGCAAAAGATATGAATATTATGTTAGATTCAAAAATTTCAAAAGAAACTGTTGGGTTTGCAATTGATATGTTTAATGAACTTACTGATGTTTTGGGTATTGTTAATAAAGCTGAAGATGTTGATGCAGAAATTGAAGAGTTAATTAAAAAAAGACAAGATGCTAGAAAAAATAAAGATTATAAATTAGCTGATGAAATAAGAGGTGAGTTAGATTCAAGAGGAATAGAATTGATGGATACGCCTGAAGGTGTTAAGTGGAGAATTATTAAGTAGGTGGATATGGAAAGTTTTTTAGAAGTAATGGGAATCGAAAAATTATCTGGTGATGAACTTACTATGACAAGCCCTATTAAATTAGCATATTTAGGTGATGTAATATATGAAGTTCATATTAGAACGTATTTAATTAATACACAAAAGTCGAAAATACATGAGCTTAATAAAATGGCTGTATCGTATGTAAATGCATCTTCTCAAGGATATGTGGCTAGAAATTTAGAAAACTTTTTAACTGAAAAAGAATGGTCTATTATAAAAAGAGGCAGGAATCAGAAATCAACGCCGCCAAAAAATGCGAATGTAAGTGACTATAAATACGCAACTGGTTTTGAAGCTCTTTTAGGATATTTATATCTAACTGGTAATAATAATAGGATTTTTCAAATTATTAAAGAAAGCATTAAATTAATTGATGCAAGGAGTGAAGATGAATAATAGAGAATGGAGTTTACTTGTAATTATAGTAGTAAGCATGTTTTTGTTGTTTTCAAAATCTTTGTATTTTGATGAAGTGAAAAATTTAGATGGTTTTGATATTGTATTTAAAGAAGATATTGAGAAAACGATTGAACAAACTTATAATAATACAATTATTAAATATAGATTAGTAAAAATTACTAAAGAAGAAAAAACTGAAGATGATAAAATTATTTATATTGGTAGAATCAGAAAATATATTTTAGGGGTACTTCCTTTTTCAGATATTAAAATAAAAATTGAGTATGATGAAAGTAAGGTGAAAAATGAAAGTTAAATTAATAGCTTACACTCCGGACGCTGAGAAAGTTGTGGCATCTGCAGCAAAATTATGTTATTCAGCTGTTGGTGTTGATGAAATTCAAAATAACTTAACAGAGAAGAATACTGAGAAATTTGTAAATATGTTAATGGATATTGGTCATGAATCACCAATTGAACATGTATCTTATACATTTGCTATTGAAGGTGTAAGTAGAGTTCTTACGCATCAGTTGGTTAGGCATAGGCTTGCAAGTTATTCTCAACAATCTCAGAGGTATGTAAAACTTGAACAATTTGAATATATTATTCCGCCTGAAATTAAAAAAAATGATATTGCAAAAAAAATATTTATTGAAGCAATGGAAAATGATCAGAAATATTATAATAAATTAGTTGATATTTTAGCTAAAGAACATATTGAAACTTTTATTAAAGAAGGTAATAGTGAAAAAAAAGCTATGAGTCTTGCAACTAAAAAAGCAATTGAGGATGCTCGTTTTGTCTTTCCGAATGCATGTGAAACGAAAATTGTTTTTACAATGAATGCTCGAAGTTTAATGAATTTCTTTAAACATAGATGTTGTAATAGAGCTCAGTGGGAAATAAGGGAAATGGCTATTGAAGTTTTAAGACAAGTGAAATCAGTTTCTCCTGTACTTTTCAAAAATGCTGGTCCAAGTTGTATGAATGGGATATGTCCTGAAGGAAATATGACTTGTGGAAAAATAAATGAAGTGAGAGAGAAATTTAAAAATATATAAGGAGAAATAATGAATAGAAAAATAGAAGGAAGAAATGCAGTATATGAATTTTTAAAAACTAAAAAAAAAGTTTATGAAATTTTCATTTCACTTAATGTAAAAAAAGAATCTATTCGTGAAATCGAAAAAATCGCAAAAGAAAGAAAAATTAAGTTAAGCTTTTTAGAAAAAGAAGAAATCGAAAAAATTGCTACAATTGAAAATTATCAAGGTGTTATTGCTGAAGTTGAAAATTATAATTATAGTAATTTTAATATTGCTATTAATAAAATTGAAGGAAATGGATTTATATTAATTTGTGATAATATTCAGGATCCTCATAATTTTGGAGCAATTTTAAGAACAGCTGATGCAACAGGAGTGGATCTTGTAGTGATTCCTAAAAACAGATCTGTTGAAATTACACCTATTGTAACTAAAGTTTCTGTAGGTGCTTCAGAATATGTTCCTGTTTGTAAAGTTACAAATATAGCTAGAGCGATTGATGAATTAAAAGAAAAAGGTTATTGGATTACAGCAGCTGATATGGATGGAGAAAAACCATATTTTGAATCTGATTTAAAAGGAAATATTGCTATAGTAGTAGGTAGTGAAGGAAGTGGAATAAGACGTCTTGTTAAAGATAAATGTGATTTTATTGTAAATATTCCTATGAAAGGTAAAATAGAATCTTTAAATGCATCTGTTGCAGCTTCAATTTTAATGTATGAAGTTCTTAGACAAAATAATGGCTAGGATAAATAGGAAGACTATTACTATTATAGATGGTTACAATGTGATAAATGCATGGGATGAATTAAAAAAATATATTGGAACTGATTTGGAACATGCAAGAGATTTATTAATTGATAAAGTTATAAATTATAAATATGTAACCGGTGGGAAAGTAATTTTGGTTTTTGATGCAAATTATGTAAAAGATAATAAAGGAACTGAAGTGAATATAAAAGGTGTTAAAGTAGTTTATACACGCGAAAAAATTAATGCTGATTCATATATTGAAGAAATTGTTAAAAGGCTTGCAATGGATAAAAGAAATGTTATTAAAGTGGTGACATATGATTACGCTGAGCAGCAAAATATTTTAGGCAGTGGTGCTATTAGAGTTACTCCTGAAGAATTTAAATATAGGCTTATTGATACTGAAAAAAGACTTAAACTTATTTATGTGGAAGAAGAGAATAAAAAGTCAAAAGAAAATTTAATTGAGAATATGATTGATGATGAAATCATTAAGAAGATAAAGAGTTTTAAAGCTAAGCAAAACTTGACGAAACAATGATTTTTAAGGTATAATTAGGCGAAATGGCATGGAGGGATTTGTTGTTAGATTTAGAAAGTTTAGAAAAGAAATATGAAGGTATTAATGAAAAAAAATTAGTAAAAATGGCTAAAACTAATGACCCTTTTGCTCAGGAATATTTAATTAGAAAATATATGGGGGTTGTCAAAAGCAAAACAAAAATATATTTCATTGTTGGAGGTTCAAAAGAGGATATTATTCAGGAAGGCATGATTGGTATTTTTAAAGCTATTAATGATTATGATGAAACAAAGAATGATTCTTTTGCCCCTTTTGTAAATATGTGCGTAACAAGACAAATAATTACAGCTATAAAAAAAGCGACAAGACAAAAACATTCTCCTTTAAATTTATCAATTTCATTAAATGAACCTTTAAATGGTAAAGTGGCATCAATGACTTTACTAGATACTTTATGGAAAGAAAACGATATTAATCCGGAAAAAATGATTATTTCAGATGAAAATTTAAAAAAAATTGAAGGAAAAATGGATACAATTTTAAGTAAATTTGAACTTAAAGTGTTATTAAGACATCTACAAGGTGATTCATATAAAATGATTTCTAAAGATTTAGATAAAAAAGTAAAATCAGTGGATAATGCTTTGCAACGAGTTAAAAAGAAGTTGAATAAGCATTTATATAGTTAATAGACAATGTTCAAGGAGGAATTAAAATGGCAAAGGAAACATTTCAAAGAAATAAACCACATGTAAATGTAGGAACAATTGGACACGTAGATCACGGTAAAACTACATTAACAGCTGCAATAACAAAAGTATTAAACGTAAGAACAGGATTAGGTGAAAAAGTTGATTTTGAAAACATCGATAAAGCACCAGAAGAAAGAGAAAGAGGAATCACAATTTCGTCTGCTCACGTAGAATATGAAACAGAAAATAGACACTACGCACACGTAGATTGCCCAGGCCATGCTGATTACGTTAAAAACATGATCACAGGAGCAGCACAAATGGACGGAGCGATTTTGGTAGTATCAGCAGCAGACGGTCCAATGCCACAAACAAGAGAACATATCTTGTTAGCAAGACAAGTAGGTGTTCCAGCATTAATCATATTCTTAAACAAATGTGATATGGTAGACGACGAAGAATTATTAGAATTAGTAGAGATGGAAGTACAAGAATTATTAGAAGAGTACGGATTTGATTCAGAAGAAACACCAATCATAAGAGGATCAGCATTATTAGCATTAGAAGATCCAGCAAGTGAATGGGGAGATAAAGTAATGGAATTAGCAGCTACTTTAGACTCGTATATACCAGAACCAGTAAGAGAAACAGATAAAGATTTCTTATTACCAGTAGAAGATGTATTCTCAATCAAAGGAAGAGGAACAGTAGCTACAGGAAGAATCGAAAGAGGAATAGTAAAAGTACAAGATACAGTAGAGCTTGTAGGATTACACCCAGAAACAAGACAGTTAGTAGTAACAGGCGTTGAAATGTTCAAGAAGTTATTGGATGAAGGAAGAGCGGGAGACAACGTAGGATTATTATTAAGAGGAATCAAAAGAGAAGAAATCCAAAGAGGTCAAGTATTAGCTAAAATTGGATCAATTCACCCACATACAAAATTTATGGCACAAGTATATGTACTTAAAAAAGAAGAGGGCGGAAGACATACACCATTCTTTGACGGATACAGACCACAATTTTATTTCAGAACAACAGATATCACTGGTGAAGTAAACTTGCCAGAAGGCGTAGAAATGTGTATGCCTGGAGATAACGTAGAAATGGAAATCCAATTAATAGGACCAATCGCAATTGAAGAAAACGTAAAATTCTCAATTCGTGAAGGTGGAAGAACAGTAGGCGCTGGATCTATTATTTCTATTATTGAATAATTAATATGTGGCAAGGATAAAAAATTCTTGCCACGAAAAAATAATAAAAATTGACAATATTATATTCCTATGATAGTGTTAACAGGTGATGTTTAAGACTGAATTAATATAAGTAATTTGCTAGGAGGTGTAAGCATGAGAGTAAAAGTGACACTTGCATGTGAAGAATGTAATCGCAGGAATTATAACACTACTAAGAATAAGAAGAATAATCCTGAAAGACTTGAAATGAAGAAGTATTGTAAATTCTGCAAGAAACATACTAATCATAAGGAGACTAAATAAGTTTGTTGAAGGAGTGTTTTTATGGCTGCAAAAAGTAAAGGTAAAATAGGCAATTTTTTTAAGGGAGTTAAATCTGAGCTGAAAAGAGTAAGTTGGCCAAATAAAAAAGAATTATATTCATATACAGTTGTAGTAATTGTTGTATGTGTATTAGTTGCTTTTGGAATTTGGATTGCTGACTCAGTATTTAGAGTTGGATTGGACTTCTTATTAAAGTAGGAGGCGCTATGATGACTGAAGAACCAAAATGGTATGTCGTTCATACGTATTCTGGCCACGAGAAAAAAGTGAAAACGAGTTTAGAATTGCTAGTACTTAATAAAGGCATGGAAGATTTAATCGTTAAAGTTGTTGTTCCTACTGAAGAAGTTGTTAAAACTACTAACGGGAAGAAGAAAATTATCGAAAGAAAAATTTTGCCTGGATATGTACTTGTAAAAATGATAATTACTAATGATTCGTGGTATGTTGTTAGGAATGTAAAAGGGGTATTAGGATTTGTTGGTCCTGATGCAAAACCTGTTCCGATAACTAACGCAGAAGTAATTAATATGGGCTTAGAAGAAGGAAAGCATGTTGCTAAGATTAACCTTGCGGTAGGTGATAAAGTTGAGGTGACAGAAGGTCCTTTTGAAAGTTTTAAGGGTGTTATTTCAGAAATTTTTCCAGAACACGGCACTGTTGTTGTTCTAGTTTCAATGTTTGGAAGAGAAACACCAGTAGAACTTGATTTTCATCAAGTAAAGAAATAAGATATAAGGAGGCAAAGAAATGGCAAAACAAGTTAAAACGGTAATTAAACTTCAAATCGAAGCTGGAAAAGCAAATCCTGCTCCGCCAGTAGGTCCTGCGTTAGGACAACATGGTTTGAATATTATGCAATTTTGTAAGGATTTCAATTCAAAAACATCAGATCAAATGGGAATGATTATTCCGGTAGAAATTTCAGTATATGCTGATAGATCTTTCTCATTCATTACAAAGACTCCACCGGCAGCAGTATTAATTTTAAAAGCTTTAGGACTTAAATCGGGTTCAAGTGATCCAAAAGCAACTAAAGTTGGAACTATTACTGATGCTCAATTAGAAGAAATTGCTAAAACAAAAGAACCAGATTTAAATGCTGCAAGTTTAGAAGCTGCAAAAAGAATGATTGCAGGTACAGCTAGAAGCATGGGAATTGAAGTGGAATAATCACGTTTGTTGTGGGAGGAATTTCCGTTATACCACAAAGGAGGAAACATGAAGAAGTTATCTAAGAAAAGAAAAGAAATGTTAGAAAAATTTGATAAACAAGAAATATTTAGTCCTGAAGCTGGAATTAAATTAATGAAAGAATTAGCAACTGCTAATTTTGACGAAAGTGTTGAGTTGCACGTTAATCTTGGCGTTGATAGTAGACACGCTGATCAACAAGTAAGAGGCGCGATTGTATTACCTAACGGTACTGGAAACGAAACAAAAGTGTTAGTTCTTGCAAAAGGCGACAAAGCTGATGAAGCTAGAGCAGCTGGAGCAGATTTTGTTGGCGCAGATGATATGGTTGAAAGAATTCAAACGGAAAACTGGTTTGAATTTGATGTAATTGTTGCTACACCAGATATGATGGGTAAAATTGGTCGTTTAGGTAGAGTTTTAGGACCTAAAGGTTTAATGCCTAGTCCAAAATCAGGAACTGTAACTTTTGATGTTACTAATGCTGTAAAAGAAATCAAAGCTGGTAAAGTTGAATATAGAGTTGAGAAAGCAAACTTAATTCATGTAGCTATTGGTAAAATTTCTTTCGATGAAAATGCATTGTTAGAAAATTTAAATACAATGATGGGAGCTTTAATTCACGATAGACCTGCTGCTTCAAAAGGTAAGTATATTAAAAGAGTTACTATTGCTTCAACAATGGGACCTGGAATTAAATTAGACGAAACATCATTTTAATTTGACATATATTGCCTTTGATGGTAATATATTTATTGAAAATGAATATTGGCTGTAGACAGTAGGTGCGAAAGCTTAATTTCCTACCGAGGTATTAAATAAATTTATTTATGCCTAATTATGCCTTTCTATATTTGAAAGGCTTTTTTATTGGATGATATGCTAAAAACAAAGTGTTGTACATGTGGCTTGCTTATTTGGAAATATTATTAAGTTAATAGACCAAACGAAAAAAGCCGAAGGATTTTGGCGGTGTTCTTTTTAGGATGATATGCTAAAAACAAAGTGTTGTACATGGAGTTTAGTATTGTTCAATTGATAAGTTTGCAGATAGTTTTAAGATTGAAAACAGATGTTGTTAATGGATATTAATCATCTGCATTATCAGACGAGGAGGTGGACTATGAGTAGTAATTTTGAAATGAAGAAAAAAGTTGTTGAAGAAATAAAAGAAAAATTGGCGAAATCTAAATCAGTTGTATTATCTGATTATCGTGGATTAAATGTTACTGAAACTTCAGAGTTAAGAAAGAATTTTAGAGAAGCTGGTGTTGAATACAAAGTTTATAAAAATAATTTGGTTAAACTTGCTATCGAAGGAACTGAATTTGCGGAATTAGCAAAAGATTTAGTTGGACCAAACGCAATTGCATTTGGATATGATGATCCAGTTATCCCTGCAAAAGTAATTAAGAATTTCTCAAAAACAAATGACAAATTAACTTTAAAAACTGGTGTTATTGAAGGCGAATATTATGAAGTGGCTAAGATGCTTGAGATTGCTGAATTACCATCTAAAGATCAATTAATTGTTAAGTTCTTGGGAAGTATTAAATCTCCTGTAAACAATTTTGTTTACTTGTTGAATAATATTAGTGAAAAAATGGAAAGTGAAGAAGCGTAATTAAAATACTTGGAGGTGTTTATAAATGAATAAACAAGATATAATTGAAGCAATAAAAGCGATGACTGTATTAGAATTAAATGATTTAGTAAAAGAATGTGAAGAAGTGTTTGGCGTATCTGCAGCACCTGTTGCAGTAGCTGGTGTAGCGGTAGCTGGCGAAGCAGCAGCTGAGCAAAGTGAATTTGATGTAATCATCACTGAAACTGGAGCTAAGAAAATTGCTGTTATTAAAGAAGTGAGAAAAATCACTGGTTTAGGATTAAAAGAAGCTAAAGCTTTAGTTGACGGAGTACCTGCTCCTGTTAAAGAAGGAGTTTCTAAAGAAGAAGCGGAAGAAGTGAAAACTGCATTAGAAGCTGCTGGCGCAAGCATAGAAGTTAAGTAATTTGCAATAGTAGAAGGCTTCAGAATTATCTGAAGCCTTTTTTTATTAAAAAATTATAAGCTATAATTTTTTAATAAAAAGAAATTGACTAAAGCATTATTGTGTGATATAGTTTCAAAATGCATAAGTATGCTGCATTTTGCATTTTTTGAATAAAAGGAATTTTCCTTTATTATAGATATTAAATGAATTGTTGATTGAGGGGTGAGTGTTTAATGCCACAACCTAGAAAACTTGGTAATAAAACTAGGATGTTTTTTTCAAATGTTGAAGCAAAAATCAAACGACCAAATTTGATTGAGATTCAGAAGAATTCTTATGATTGGTTTTTGGAAGAAGGTTTAATGGAAGCTTTCGAAGATATATCGCCAATTAAGGATTATACTGATAGTCTTATCTTGGAGTTTATTGATTACGAGTTTGAAAATGAAACGAAGTATTCGATGTATGAGTGCAAGGATAGAGATGTAACATATGCGCGCTCTATGTATGCAAAAGTAAGATTCATTAATATGGAAACCGGCGAGGTGAAAGAACAGAGAGTCTTTATGGGAGATTTCCCGATGATGACTCATAAAGGTACTTTTATTATTAATGGTGCGGAGAGGGTTATTGTAAGTCAGTTAGTTAGATCGCCTGCTCCTTATTTTTCTGTTGAGAAAGAAAAAAAGACAGGATTAGAATTGTATTCTGCTACTATTATTCCTAATAGGGGAACTTGGTTAGAGTATGAAACAAATGCTAGAAATGTATTTGCAATTAGAATTGACAGAACAAGAAAAATGCCTATTACTGTGTTTTTAAGAGCTATGGGAGTAGAAACAGATCAAGAAATTTTCGATATGTTTGGCGAAGATGAAAAAATGTTGAAAACTATCGAAAAGGATAAAACAACAAATAAGGATGAAGCATTACTTGAAATTTATAAGAAAATCAGACCTGGTGAGCCACCTTCAGTAGATAGTGCTGAGAGTTTATTAAAGTCTATGTTTTTTGATCCCAAAAGATATGATTTAGCAAGAGTGGGAAGATATAAATTCAATCAGAAATTAGGAATGGTTGGAAGAATTGTTAATAGAGTTTTAGTTAATGATGTTGTTGATGCTCATACTGGTGAAATTATTCTGGAAAAAGGAAAATCTGTTCCGAAGGAAATGGCAATTGAAATTGAAAACAGAGGAATTGCTAGAGTTGTTGTTAAAGGTGATAGAGGTGAAGATGTAATTATAATTAGCAATAATTTTGTTGATGCAAATTATTACATTGAAAACGCTCTAGAATTGCGTTTAAGAGAAAGAGTATATTATCCAGTATTAAGAGAGATACTTGATACTCATGAAACAAAAGAAGAAATTGATAAAGCAATAAAGGCTAGATATAGAGAATTGATTCCTAAAAATTTAATTTTAGCTGATATTTTTGCGTCTGTAAGTTATGGTTTTAATTTAAATCACGGAATAGGTAAAACAGATGATATAGATCATTTAGGAAATCGTAGAATACGTGCAGTTGGGGAACTTTTACAAAATCAATTTAGAATTGGTCTTTCAAGAATGGAAAGAGTTATTCGTGAAAGAATGACTATTAAAGATATGGAAGCAATTACACCACATAAGCTTATAAATATTAAGCCGGTTGTTGCTGCTATAAATGAATTCTTTGGAAGTTCTCAACTTTCTCAGTTTATGGATCAAACGAATGCATTATCTGAGCTTACACATAAAAGAAGACTTTCGGCTTTAGGACCTGGTGGATTATCAAGGGAAAGAGCGGGATTTGAGGTTCGAGATATACATTATTCTCATTATGGTAGAATGTGTCCTATTGAAACTCCAGAGGGACCAAATATTGGTCTTATTGGTTCTTTAAGTACATTTGCTAAATTAAATCAGTATGGATTTATTAGTACACCATATATGAAATATAATAAATCTACAGGGATAATTAATAAAAATGATATTGAGTATATTAGTGCTGATATTGAAGACGGAAGTGTTGTAATTCCGGCAAATGAACCTGTAGAAAATGATAAATTTGTTAATGATAAAGTTGTAGGAAGAAAATTATCAGATATAGCTGAATTTAGAATTAATGAAGTTGATTTAGTTGAAGTTGCACCACAACAAATGATTTCTGTTTCAACAGCTTTGATACCTTTCTTAGAAAATGATGATGCCAATCGTGCTTTGATGGGTGCCAACATGCAGAGACAAGCTGTTCCTTTAATGAGACCACAAGCTCCAATAATTGGAACTGGTACGGAATATATTGTTGCTCATGACTCAGGAATGGTTGAATTAGCACAAAATGATGGCGTTGTTGAATATGTTTCAGCAGATAAAATTGTCATAAGAAAAGACAGTGATAATTCAAAAGAAGTTCATAATTTAATTAAATTTAGACGTTCAAATCAAGGAACTACATTAAATCAAAAGCCTGTAGTATCAAAAGGACAAAAAATTAAAGCGGATCATTCATTGACTAGTAGTTATTCGATTGATGATGGTGAACTTGCAATTGGAACTAATATTATGATCGGATTTATGACTTGGGATGGGTATAATTTTGAGGATGCTGTTTTAATAAGTGAAGAAATTGTTAAAAGAGATAGATTGACTTCAATTCATATTGAAGAGTATGAAATAGAAGCAAGAGATACTAAGCTTGGCTCTGAAGAAATTACAAGAGAAATTCCAAATGTTAGTGATAAAGCGTTGAAAGATTTGGATGAACGTGGAATAATCAGAATTGGTGCAGAAGTAAACCCGGGAGATTTCCTTGTTGGTAAAGTAACACCTAAGGGTGAAACTGAACTTACTGCTGAAGAAAGATTGTTACGTGCTATATTTGGAGAAAAAGCAAGAGAAGTTAGAGATAATTCTCTTAAAGTGTCAAATGGACAAAATGGTATTGTTGTAGATGTTAAAGTTTTCGATAGAGAAAATGGAGATGAATTAGCACCTGGAATTAATACTTTAATAAGAGTATATGTTGCTAAAAAAAGAAAGATTAGAGTTGGAGATAAAATTGCTGGACGTCATGGTAATAAAGGTGTAATTTCTAGAGTATTACCTGTAGAAGATATGCCGTTTACTGAAGATGGAAAACCGCTTGAAATTTTACTTAATCCATTAGGTGTACCATCGCGAATGAACATTGGACAGGTACTTGAGGTGCATTTAGGATTAGTGGCAAATAAAAGGAATTGGTTAATTGCTACTGAAGCGTTTGATGGTGCAAAAGAAAATCAAATTATTGATTTACTAGAAGAAAGCGGATTACCAACAGATGGTAAATTGCAATTAAGAGATGGACGTACAGGAGAATTGTTCGATAATAGAGTTACTGTTGGCTATATGTATATTTTAAAACTTCACCATTTGGTAGATAATAAATTACATGCAAGAGCTACAGGACCTTATTCGTTAGTAACACAACAACCGCTTGGAGGTAAAGCTCAATTTGGTGGACAAAGATTTGGTGAAATGGAAGTTTGGGCGTTAGAAGCATATGGTGCGGCTCATACATTAGAAGAATTGTTAACAATTAAATCTGATGATGTGGTTGGTCGTGTTAAAGCTTATGAAGCTATTGTAAAAGGTGAAAATATACCTAAACCTGGAATACCTGAATCATTCAAAGTATTAATAAAAGAATTCCAATCACTTTGCTTGAAAGTTGAATTGATAAATGATCATCCTGAAGAAGAAGTTCTTGATGATGAAATTGATGACGAAGTGAATGAAGTTTATTTGGATAATGCTAAATTTGACGTTGATGTTGATGAAATTAATAACAGTGAAATGATAGATCTTGAAATCGATATTGATATTGATGAGGATGAAGAATAAATTTGATTAAATTAATCGGTAATTATATGAAGGGAGAGGTTGCCCTAGATGGAATTTAAAAATTTTGATAGGATTAAAATTGGACTTGCTTCACCAGAAGATATCAGATCATGGTCTTACGGGGAAGTTAAAAAACCAGAAACAATTAACTATAGAACTTTGAAACCAGAAGATGACGGATTGTTTTGTGAAAGAATATTTGGACCAACTAAAGATCTTCAATGCGCATGTGGAAAATATAAAAGAATACGTTATAAAGGTGTTGTTTGTGAAAAATGTGGTGTTGAAGTTACAAAATCAAAAGTAAGAAGAGAAAGAATGGGACATATTGAGTTAGCTGCGCCAGTATCTCATATATGGTTCTTTAAAGGAATTCCTTCTAAGCTTGGAATATTACTTGATATGTCACCAAGAAGTTTAGAAAAAGTGCTTTATTTTGCATCGTATATTGTACTTGATTCAGGAGATACATCATTAACTTATAAACAGTTATTGACCGAAAAAGAATATTCTGAAGCAAAAGAAAAATTTGGCGATGACTTTAGAGCTGGCATGGGTGCTGAATCAATTAAAGAAATTTTAAAGAATTTAAATGTTGAAGCTGAAATGGTTGAGTTAACTGCAAGTGTTGATGATGTTAAAGGTCAAAAAAGAAAGAAAGTATTAAGAAGATTAAAATTGCTCCGTTCGCTTTCGAAATCAGGTAATAAACCAGAATGGGTTATTCTTGATGTACTACCAGTAATACCACCTGATATTAGACCAATGGTTCAATTAGATGGTGGACGTTTTGCAACTTCTGATTTAAATGATTTATATAGACGAGTTATTAATAGAAATAATCGTTTGAAAAGATTATCTTCATTAGGAGCTCCAGAAATTATTGTTAGAAACGAAAAAAGAATGTTGCAAGAATCTGTTGATGCACTTATAGATAATGGGCGAAGAGGAAGACCTGTTACTGGTTCTGGTAATAGACCATTAAAATCATTATCTGATATGTTAAAAGGAAAGCAAGGTAGATTTAGACAAAACTTACTTGGAAAGCGTGTTGATTACTCAGGGCGTTCGGTAATTGTTGTTGGACCTACTTTAAAATTCTATCAGTGCGGACTTCCTAAAACAATGGCGCTTGAATTATTTAAACCATTTGTTATGAGAAAACTTGTTGCTGATGGAATAGTTCACAATATTAAAAGTGCAAAAAGAATAATTGAAAAAATGAAACCTGAAGTTTGGCCAGTAGTTGAGCATGTAATTAAAAACCATCCGGTTCTTTTAAACCGTGCACCTACACTTCATAGACTTGGTATACAAGCATTTGAGCCAGTACTTATTGAAGGTAAAGCTATTAGACTTCATCCTTTAGTATGTCCGCCATATAATGCCGATTTTGATGGCGATCAAATGGCTGTTCATTTACCGCTTTCTGTTGAAGCACAAGCTGAATCAAGATTCTTAATGTTATCAGTTAACAATATATTAGCTCCAAAAGATGGAGAGCCAATTACATTGCCATCTCAGGATATGATTTTGGGAGCTTATTACTTAACTATTAAGAGAACTGAAGAAGAAGGTTTTGTTACAAATAAAATATTTAAAGATTTTAATGAAATGTATATGGCATATCAAAACGATTATGTTAAATTACATTCTGTTGTTAAAGTTAGATTATACTCTGAAGTTACTGGAAAAAGTAAATTAGTTGAAAGTACAGTAGGTAGATTTATTTTTAATGAGGGTATTCCACAAGACTTGGGATATGTTGATAGAGAAAAAGATCCTTATTCACTTGAAATTGATTTCTTAGCTGGTAAAAAACAATTAGCAGATATTGTTGCTAGATGTTTCAAAATTCATAGAAATATTATTACAGCACAAGTACTTGATTATATTAAAGATACAGGATTTAAATATTCTACAAAAACTGCTATTTCAATTTCGGTAACAGATATGAAAATACCTGAAAAGAAAGTTGAACTTTTGGCTGAGGCTCATAAAATAGTAGATAGGTATCAAGAAGCTTATTTACGTGGATTGATTTCTAATAATGAACGTTATGAAAAAACTATTAAACAGTGGGCAAAAACTACTGAAGATGTTACTGATGCTTTGATGGATAACTTAACATATATGAATAGTCTTAATATCATGGCTGATTCAGGAGCAAGGGGTTCAAGAAGCCAGATTCGTCAGTTAGCGGGAATGCGTGGACTTATGGCGAATGCGGTTGGTAAAACAGTTGAGATTCCGATTACATCTAACTTTAGAGAGGGCCTTACAGTACTTGAATATTTTATTTCGACTACTGGTGCTCGTAAAGGTCTTGCAGATACAGCTCTTAGGACTGCCGATTCTGGTTATTTAACTAGGAGACTTGTTGATGTAAGTCAAGATGTAATTGTAAGAGAACTTGATTGTGGAGCTTCTTCTGGTGTTCTTCTTTCGGAAATTAGAGAAGGTAATGAAGTAATTGAACTTTTAGAAGAAAGAATATATGGAAGATATCCGATGGTTGATATGTATTATCCTGGAACATCAGATTTGATTATTTCAAAAGATGAAATGTTTACAAAAGAATTAGCTAAAGAAGTTGTAAATGCAGGATATGATGAAATTGAAGTAAGATCAGTTTTAGGCTGTGAAGCTAATAAAGGTGTTTGTTCAAAATGTTATGGTCTTAATATGGCTACTGGTAAAACAGTACATGTTGGTGAAGCTGTTGGAATTATTGCAGCTCAATCAATTGGTGAGCCAGGTACTCAGTTAACAATGAGAACATTCCATACGGGTGGTGTTGCTGGAGGCGATATTACACAAGGTTTACCAAGAATTGAGCAGTTATTTGAAGCTAGAACACCAAAATATTTAGCAAATATAGCTGAACAATCAGGCAAGGTGATTTTAAGAACAAGACGTAATAAAAGAGAAGTATTAATTACAGATGATGAAGGAAATACTTCAGTTGCAAGACTTGCGTTTAATGCTAAATTAAAAGTAAATGAAGGCGACTATGTTGAAAAAGGTCAATATTTAACTGAAGGTGCTGCAGATCCTAAAGAAATACTTGTAATAAATGGAGTTAAAGCAGTACAAGAATATATTGTTAAAGAAATTCAAAAAGTTTATAGATTGCAGGGTGTTGAAATTGCAGATAAACATACTGAAATAATTATTAAACAGATGCTTAATAAAATTAGAATTACTGAAGCCGGAGATTCTGATTATTTACCTTCTGAAGAACTTTATTTTTCTAAGTTTAAAAGAATTAATAAAAAACTTATAGGAGAAGGAAAAGAGCCGATGGTAGGCGAAAGAATAATTCAGGGAATTACTAAAGCTTCGCTAGCTACAGATTCATTCTTATCTGCTGCTTCGTTCCAAGAAACTACAAGGGTATTAACTGCTGCTGCAATGGAAGGCGCTGTTGATAATTTAGAAGGTTTGAAAGAAAATGTTATTATCGGAAAGTTGATTCCTGCTGGAACCGGATTGAAAAGATACCAAGATATTGCAATTCAGAACAAAAATGATATTAACGAATAAAGTAATTGACAGACATACTGTTTGAATGTTATTATATAATGGTGCGTTAAATAGGAGGTATATTATGTTTGATTATTCTCTATTTGATGATAAAACTAATTACAAGGTTGGGTTAAAACAATCCTTGTTTGAATTAAAACATGATAACGTAATTATTATGTTTGTTGCAAAAGATGCAGATAGTTTTATTACTAGAATTCCTATTGAAATAGCTAAAGAAAAAGCTATTGAAATCGTTGAAATTTCAACGAAGGAAGAATTAGGCGAAATTTGCAAAATTGATATAAGTACTGCAATTGCAGTTGTTATAAAAAAATAAAAAGAGAAGGAGGTGTCGTATGCCAACTATTAACCAGTTAGTAAGAAAAGGAAGAAAAAGTTCTTCAAAAAAATCTACTTCAGCTGCTTTACACAGAAAGCACAACTCGGTAAGAAATACTTATTCTACAGTATCATCACCACAAAAAAGAGGTGTTTGTACTGCTGTTAAAACTATTACTCCAAAAAAACCTAACTCAGCTTTAAGAAAAGTTGCAAGAGTTAGATTAACAAATGGATTAGAGGTAACTGCTTATATTCCAGGAGAAGGTCATAACTTACAGGAACATAGTATAGTTTTAATCCGTGGTGGAAGAGTAAAAGATTTGCCAGGTGTTAGATATCATGTAATTAGAGGTGTTTTGGATACTGCAGGCGTTGATGAAAGAAAACAAGGAAGATCTAAGTACGGAACAAAAAAAGCTTAATTATTATTTAAATTAAATGCCTCATCTGATGATGGGGCATATTGAATAAATTAGATTGCTGCTTGCGACAGGAAACTGTCGAGTACCGTTGAGATTAATTTATTTTTAAGGAGGGAAGAAAGTGTCTAGAAAAGGGAATATTAAAAAAAGACAGCCATTATTGGAGCCAAAATATAACAATATTAGAGTTACTAAACTTATTAATAACGTTATGTTAGATGGAAGAAAAGGAACTGCTCAAAAGATTGTTTATGGTGCATTTGAAAAAATTGAAGAAAAAACAGGCGAATCTGCTTTAGACGTATTTGAAAAAGCGTTAGAGAACATTATGCCGGTTTTAGAGGTTAAAGCTAGAAGAGTTGGTGGAACAAATTATCAAGTGCCAATGGAAGTTAGAGGATCACGTAGACAAACTTTAGGTTTAAGATGGTTAGTAAGATACATGAGAGAAAGAGGCGAAAGAACAGTTACTGATAAATTAGCTAATGAGTTAATGGATGCGGCTAATAACACTGGAGCTTCAGTTAAGAAAAAAGAAGATATTCACAGAATGGCAGAAGCTAACAAAGCGTTTGCTCATTACCGTTGGTAATATGAACAAATTTTTAAGGAGGAGATTATGGCTAGAGCCTATTCTTTAGAAAAAACAAGAAATATTGGTATTATGGCTCACATTGATGCCGGTAAAACGACTACTACGGAAAGAGTTTTATATTATAGTGGTAAGAGTCACAAAATTGGTGAAACTCATGATGGAGCTTCACAAATGGATTGGATGGAGCAAGAGCAGGAAAGAGGCATTACAATTACTTCTGCTGCTACTACATGTGTTTGGAAAGAAAACAGAATAAATATTATAGATACGCCTGGACACGTTGACTTTACTGTTGAAGTAGAAAGATCGTTAAAAGTATTAGATGGATCTGTTGCAGTTTTCTGTGCAAAAGGTGGAGTTGAGCCTCAGTCAGAAACTGTTTGGAGACAAGCTAATAAATATGAAGTTCCAAGAATGGCATTTGTTAATAAAATGGACGTTGTTGGTGCAGATTATTTTAGAGTTGTAAATATGATAGCTGATAGATTAAAAGCTAATCCTGTTCCAGTTCAGATTCCTATTGGTGCTGAAGAGACATTTGAAGCTATTATAGATTTAGTTATTATGAAAGCAATTTACTATAAAGATGAATTAGGAACAGAGATGGAATTGCGTGAGATTCCTGATGACTATAAAGAAGTAGCTGACGAGTATAGACTTAAGTTAATTGAAGCTGTTGCTGAAACTGATGATGAACTTATGGAAAAATACTTAGAAGGAGAAGAATTCACTGAAGCGGAAATTAAAGAAGGCGTTAGAGTTGCTACTATAGCAAACGATATGGTCCCTGTTTTATGTGGTTCTGCTTATAAAAACAAAGGTGTTCAGTTAATGTTAGATGCTGTAATAGATTATATGCCATCTCCTTTGGATGTTAAGCCTATTAAGGGTGTAGACGCTAATGGAGAAGAAATATTTGTTAAAGCTTCTGATGAAGAATCTTTTGTTGCTTTAGCGTTTAAGATTATGACTGATCCATATGTTGGTAAATTAGCTTTCTTTAGAGTGTATTCTGGACAATTAGATTCGGGTTCATATGTATTGAACTCAAACGAAAAGAAAAAAGAACGTATCGGACGTATACTTCAAATGCATGCAAATAAAAGAGAAGAAATTGAAACTGTTTATTCTGGAGATATTGCAGCTGCAATTGGATTAAAGTATACAACTACTGGACATACTTTATGTGAAATGAATAATGTTGTTGTTTTAGAAAAAATGGAATTTCCAGAGCCAGTTATTAAGGTTGCAATTGAACCTAAAACTAGAGCTGGACAAGAGAAAATGAGTGTTGCATTAGCAAAACTTGCTCAAGAAGATCCAACGTTTAAAGCATATACAGATAAAGAAACTGGACAAGTAATAATCGCGGGAATGGGCGAATTGCATTTAGAAATAATTGTAGATAGATTACTTCGAGAGTTTAAAATAGAAGCAAATATAGGTAAGCCACAAGTTTCATACAAAGAGACTATTCAAAAACCTGTTAGTATTGATCATAAACATCAAAAACAATCAGGTGGACGTGGGCAATATGGTCATATTAAAATTAATGTTAAACCTATGGAAGTTGGTGGAGGATATAAATTTACTGATTCTGTTAAAGGTGGAACAGTACCTAGAGAATACATCGGTGTTGTTGATCAAGCGTTACACGCTTCAATGTCATGTGGTGTTTTAGGTGGATATGAAGTTGTAGACGTTGAATTTGAATTATATGATGGTTCGTCTCATGATGTTGACTCTTCTGAAATGGCCTTTAAATTAGCTGCAGCTGCAGCATTTAAGAAAGCTATGAGAGCTGGAGATCCAATATTATTAGAGCCATTTATGGCTGTTGAAGTAACAGTACCTGAAGAATATATGGGTGATGTTATGGGCGATATTAGTTCTAGAAGAGGAAAAGTTGAAGGTATGGAAGCTGCTCATGGTGCACAAATCATTAGAGCTCAAGTACCATTATCTGAAATGTTCGGATATGCAACTGATTTAAGATCTAAATCACAAGGTAGAGGAAATTATGTAATGCAATTTAGTCACTTCGAAAAAGTGCCTAATTCAATTGCTGAAAAAATATTGGAAGTTAATTAAGAAAAATAGAGGAGGAATTAAAATGGCAAAGGAAACATTTCAAAGAAATAAACCACATGTAAATGTAGGAACAATTGGACACGTAGATCACGGTAAAACTACATTAACAGCTGCAATAACAAAAGTATTAAACGTAAGAACAGGATTAGGTGAAAAAGTTGATTTTGAAAACATCGATAAAGCACCAGAAGAAAGAGAAAGAGGAATCACAATTTCGTCTGCTCACGTAGAATATGAAACAGAAAATAGACACTACGCACACGTAGATTGCCCAGGCCATGCTGATTACGTTAAAAACATGATCACAGGAGCAGCACAAATGGACGGAGCGATTTTGGTAGTATCAGCAGCAGACGGTCCAATGCCACAAACAAGAGAACATATCTTGTTAGCAAGACAAGTAGGTGTTCCAGCATTAATCATATTCTTAAACAAATGTGATATGGTAGACGACGAAGAATTATTAGAATTAGTAGAGATGGAAGTACAAGAATTATTAGAAGAGTACGGATTTGATTCAGAAGAAACACCAATCATAAGAGGATCAGCATTATTAGCATTAGAAGATCCAGCAAGTGAATGGGGAGATAAAGTAATGGAATTAGCAGCTACTTTAGACTCGTATATACCAGAACCAGTAAGAGAAACAGATAAAGATTTCTTATTACCAGTAGAAGATGTATTCTCAATCAAAGGAAGAGGAACAGTAGCTACAGGAAGAATCGAAAGAGGAATAGTAAAAGTACAAGATACAGTAGAGCTTGTAGGATTACACCCAGAAACAAGACAGTTAGTAGTAACAGGCGTTGAAATGTTCAAGAAGTTATTGGATGAAGGAAGAGCGGGAGACAACGTAGGATTATTATTAAGAGGAATCAAAAGAGAAGAAATCCAAAGAGGTCAAGTATTAGCTAAAATTGGATCAATTCACCCACATACAAAATTTATGGCACAAGTATATGTACTTAAAAAAGAAGAGGGCGGAAGACATACACCATTCTTTGACGGATACAGACCACAATTTTATTTCAGAACAACAGATATCACTGGTGAAGTAAACTTGCCAGAAGGCGTAGAAATGTGTATGCCTGGAGATAACGTAGAAATGGAAATCCAATTAATAGGACCAATCGCAATTGAAGAAAACGTAAAATTCTCAATTCGTGAAGGTGGAAGAACAGTAGGCGCTGGATCTATTATTTCTATTATTGAATAATTAAAACTTTAAACTATCGTATAGTAATCTGATTGCTATACGATAGTTTTTTTGTTTAATAACATGTTTTTAACGTTTTTTCGAATAATTTAATAAATAAATCTATTTCTTCAATAGTTACAGTTAGCGGAGGAACAAGACGAATTGTGTTAGAACCAGCACCAATTATTAGAAGTTTGTTTGTAATTGCAGTTTCAACAATTTTCTTTATAGCAACTTTACTTGTATCTATTTCTACGCCAATCATTAATCCTTTTCCTTTAACTTTTTTTACGAAATCGAAATTTCCACTTAATTCAGTAAGTTTTATTTTTAAATAATCTCCTTTTGTAACAACTTCTTCTAGAAATTCTTTATTACTAACGATATCTACGATTTTATTTCCAACAGCAGTTACAAGAGGATTTCCGCCAAAAGTACATCCGTGATCTGAATAAGTAAAAACATCGGCTTTTTTATTTGCAATTAATGCTCCTATTGGAACACCGCCGCCAAGGCCTTTTGCCATGGTGATAATATCAGGTTTGATATTATAATTTTCAAAAGCAAAAAACTTTCCAGTTCTTCCAACACCAGCTTGAACCTCATCAAAAATCAAAAGCGAATCATATTTATCGCATAACGATCTTATTTCATTTAGAAAATCATTATTAATTTCATTTATTCCGCCTTCACCTTGAATAGGTTCAACAATAACAGCTGATACTTCATTATTCATTTTATTTTTTAAATCCTCAACATCGTTAAAGTTTACAGGGATTACATTTTTGATTAAAGGAGTAAAATCTTTTTGATATTTTTCTTGTCCTGTTACAGAAAGAGCGCCAAGTGTTCTTCCGTGAAATGATTGATTCATATATATAATTTTATCTTTTCTTTTATTTTTACCATATTTCTTAGCGATTTTTAATGCCCCTTCAATTGATTCAGTTCCGCTATTTGTAAAAAATACAGATGAAAAGCCAGAAAGACCAACAAGTTTATCGGCTAATGATAATTGATTATCATCATAATATAAATTTGAAATATGAATTAATTTTGAAGCTTGATTTTTAATAACATTTACAATTTCTGGATTTGAATGACCCAGAACATTTACTGCAACACCAGCTACAAAATCAAGATATTTTTCTCCATTTTTTTCAATAAGAAAAACTCCACTACCTTCTACAAAATTTAAGTTAAATCTTTTATATGTTTTCATTAAGCTCATTTTAACACTCCTCAATCATAGTTCCGATTCCCTGATCGGTAAAAACTTCAAGTAAAATACTGTGTGTTATTTTACCATTAATAATGTGAACACTTTTTACACCGTTTTCAATGGAATTAATACATGAATTCATTTTAGGAATCATACCTCCGTTGATTAAGCCATCTATAATTAGCTTTTTTGATTCGCTTATATTTAATCTGCTTATAAATGTTGATTCATCATTTAAATCTGTATATATACCATTAATATCACTTATTAGAAATAATTTTTCAGCTTTCATGCTATTTGCAATTTCACTTGCAACATCATCAGCATTAATATTATAAGTGTTTCCTTCTTTGTCATATCCAATTGGAGAAATAACGGGAATATAATTTTTTTCTAATAATAACTCCAAAAATTCAGTGTTAATATTTATAATTTCTCCGACGTGACCTATATCAACTTCATCGTCTATAATTTTCTTTTTGCTTTTTATGAGTCCGGCATCTTTTCCGTTGATACCTACTGCTTTAGTTCCAAAATTATTAAGAAGCAAAGTAATATCTTTGTTAAGATGCCCTGAAAGAACCATTTCAACTTCGTTTATTGTATTTGAATCAGTAATTCTATAACCTTTGTGAAAAGTTGATTTAATTCCTTTTTCTAAAAGATGTTTGTTAATATGTTTGCCACCTCCGTGAATTATAATTGTTTTCATTCCTAAATGTGTTAGTAGAGATATGTCTTTAGCAAATGCAATTTTATTTACATTATCTCCAATAATACTACCGCCATATTTGATAACAAAAATTTTATTTCTAAATTTTTCTATATACGGTAATGCTTCAATTAAATTGTTAACCATTTCTTTTTTTTTATACATAAGATCATCTCCATTTATAGTAATTGTCGATAATTATACACTAAAATGTATTAATATGCAATATAATTCTAAATAATTTGCATATTTAGTAATTTATGTGTATAATTATACAAAATGTTAAGGGGTGATTATATGAAAGTTGGTATTTACGGTGCTACTGGATATGGTGGAATGCAATTAATAGCACTATTAAAAAAACATGCAGATGTTGATATTGTGTTTATGAGTTCAAAAAGATTTTCTGGAAAATTGTTTTCAGAAATTTATCCAAAGTTTTCAGGAAAAATTGACGGTATTCTTGTAGATGAGGAAGAAGCAATGGAAAAACTTGAATTTGTAGATTTGATATTTTTAGCTTTGCCACATGGAATAAGTATGAAATATGTTGAAAAAATAAGAGCATATTCAAAAAAAATAAAAATTATTGATTTATCAGGAGACTATAGAATTAAAGATGTAAAAATATATGAGAGTTGGTATGAATTTAAACATACTTCAAAAGGTATGATTAAAGACTTTGTTTATGGATTGCCAGAAATTTTTAGAGATGAAATTTCATTATCAAATTATGTTGCAAATCCAGGTTGTTTTCCTACATCAATGATTTTGCCATTATATCCAATTTTAAAAAATAATTTTTTAAAAGGGAAAATTATTGCTGACTCAAAAACAGGAGTAAGTGGAGCAGGAAGAAAAGCAAATGAAAGTTTTCTTTTTACTGAAATTCAGGATAATACTTATGCATACAAAACTGGATCTCATCGTCATAGTCCGGAAGTTGTAGAAATTCTAGGACAATTAACGGGAAATAAAATTGATTTGTTGTTTAGTCCTCATATTGTTCCTTCTAGTAGAGGAATATATTCAACGATTTATGTTAGTTTAAAAGATCAAGTTACAATGGAAGATATTGAAAAAGCTTTTTTTGAATGTTATGAAAACGAATATTTTATCGAAATCGTAAACCACATTCCTTCTACCAAGGATGTAAATCGTTCTAATAAAGTTTTTATTTCATATTATTATGATGAGTTTTCAAAAACTTTAATTTTATATTCGGCAATTGATAATTTAATGAAAGGTGCGGCTTCACAAGCGATTCAAAATATGAACATTATGTATGGGATTGATGAGAAAAAAGGAATTGATTTCGATTTATATTATATTTAAGGAGAGAAAAGTATGATTAATAACTATTTAAAAACAATAAATGGATTTATAGGAAATAGTATTCATTCAGGAATAAAATACAAAAATTTAGATCTTGCTGTCATTTATTCGGAAACTCCGTGTATTGCAGCGGGGTCGTTTACAACAAATAAAACGGTGGCTGCTCCTGTTATTATAAGTAGAGAAAAAATTAAAAATTCTATTCAAGCGATTATTGTAAATTCAGGAAATGCAAATGCAGTAACCGGGAATCAAGGAATAAAAGATGGGAATAGAATGTGTGATTTGATTTCAGAGCAATTGAAAATTAATTCAGATTCTGTTCTTGTTTCTTCTACAGGTGTAATTGGTGTAAAATTACCTATGGAGAAAATTGAAAACGGAATTTCAAAATTAAAAAATACACTGTCAGAAGAAAATTTAAATAAAGTTCCTAAAGGAATAATGACTACCGATACTTTTGAAAAAAAAGGAAATATTTCATTTTTTATTGAAGATGAAGAAATTATTATTAATGGAATGGGGAAAGGATCAGGGATGATACATCCTAATATGGCAACTATGCTAGGGTTTATGATTACTAATATCAATATTTCTAGAGAGTTAATGCAAGAAGCACTTTCGGAAGTGGTTGATAAAACTTACAATATGATTTCTGTGGATGGTGATACTTCAACAAATGATATGGTCATACTTCTGAGTAATCAAAATGCAAAACATTCTTTAATAGAAGAGAAAAATGATGATTATAAGAAATTTTTAAATGCATTATATGAATTGGCTGAGTTTTTAGCAATTGAGATAGCTAGAGATGGTGAAGGTGCTACTAAATTATTAAAAGTTGATTTGATTAATGCAAAAAGTTTAAAAGATGCAAAAATTCTTGCGAAAGCAATAATTACTTCAAGTCTTGTAAAATCTGCTTTCTTTGGAGAAGATGCAAATTGGGGAAGGGTGTTAAGTTCACTTGGCGCTTCTGGAGCTCAGATGGATCCTAATAGAGTTGGTTTAATTTTTAAAAGTAGTTTTGGTGAAATAGAGTTAATGAAAAATGGTGAGCCTTTAGTATTTAACGAAAAAGTAGCTTCAAAAATATTATCAGATTCTGAAATTGAAATTAAAGTTAATATGAATGATGGAAAATTTAATGCGAAATCATGGGGATGTGATTTAACATATGATTATGTAAAAATAAATGCAGAGTATCGTAGTTAAGATATTAAAATTAATTGAAAGGAAGTTCTTCACAGGACTTTCTTTTTCTTGTTTTTATAGTAAAAAAATAATAAAAAAACTATTGCAATTTAATAAAATATGAAGTATAATGTTCAAGTATGTGTTTCACTGCTTTACGCGATGAGATAGGAGGTTGCAAGAAACTAGAGTTTCTTGGTGTTTCTATCGAGAATTGTCCGTTCTAGAAACGGGCGTAGGTTTAGCACAATATTTGAACACCAGGTACTGTGTGCTGAGCTTGAATCGTAGGCGTGTTTAAATTACGATTTGAAAAGGAGGGAAAAAATGGCAAGTAAAGGACAAAAAATTAGAATTAAATTAAAAGCTTTTGATCATCAGTTATTAGACAATTCTGCTTCAAGAATAGTTGAATCTGTTACTCAAACTGGAGCTGAGGTAGCTGGACCGATTCCACTACCAACTAAAAAAGAAATAATTACGATTCTAAGATCAACTCACATTAACAAAACTTCTAGAGAGCAATTCGAAAGAAGAACACACAAAAGATTGATTGATATTACTAATCCTACTCAAAAGACTGTAGATTCATTGATGAGATTGAATTTACCAGCTGGAGTAGATATAGAAATCAAATTATAGGAAATACTAAAAACATGGTTTATTTATAAGCCTAAGGATTTTAGTAAGATTACATTATGTAATCCAATGCAAAATTATTAGGAGGTGCTTAATGAAAAGCATTTTAGGAAGAAAAATTGGTATGACTCAAGTCTTCAATGAAGATGGAAGAGTTATCCCTACAACAGTTGTTGAAGCTGGACCGATATACGTTGTTCAAATCAAAACTGTTGAAACAGACGGATACAATGCTATACAAGTTGGTTTTGGCGATATGAAAGAACATAGAGCTACTAAACCGAAAAAAGGTCACTTTGCAAAAGCTGATGTAAATGTAAAAAGACATCTTGTTGAGTTCAGAGTTGAAGACGTTAGTGAATATACTTTAGGACAAGTTATCAAAGTTGATGTTTTAGACAATGCGTTAAAAGTTAATGTAACTGGTACATCAAAAGGTAAAGGAACTGCTGGCCCAATTAAGAGATGGAATCAGTCAAGAGGACCTGAAACACACGGTTCACATTACCATAGACGTCCAGGTTCAATTGGTCAAGCTTCATATCCAGGAAGAGTTATTAAAGGTATGAAAATGGCTGGTAGAATGGGACATGAGCAAGTTACAGTTAAAAATTTAGAAGTAGTAAAAGTTGATGTTGAAAGAAACTTACTTTTACTTAAAGGTGCTGTACCTGGTCCTAAAAAAGGATTAGTACGTATTACAGTATCAAAAGAATCTAAATAGGGAGGAGGTCAAAAATGCCTAAATTAGATATTTTAAATGTTTCAGGAGAAACAGTTGACAGTATAGAATTAAATGAAAGTATTTTCGGTATTGAGCCAAATATGAGTGTACTTCATGAGGTTGTTAAGAATTACTTAGCAAACCAAAGACAAGGTACTCAATCTGCACAAACTAGAGCTGAAGTTACTGGTACTACATCAAAGCCTTTTAGACAAAAAGGAACAGGTAGAGCTAGACAAGGTTCTTTAAAGTCACCAATTAACAGAGGTGGTGGAGTTATATTTGCACCAAAACCAAGAGATTATAGCTACAAGTTACCAAAGAAAGTGAAAGTTTTAGGAATGAAATCAGCATTAAGTGGAAAAGTTAAAGATAATGAATTTATCATATTAAATGAATTAAACTTAGATGCACCTAAAACAAAAGATATGATTAACGTATTAGTTAATGTATCTGAAAAGAATACAACAAAAGATATTACTAAGACGCTAATTGTATTAGCAGATAAAAACGAAAATGTTATATTATCAGCTAATAATATTCCAAAAGTAAAAGTTACTTATATTGGAATGCTAAATGTTTATGATTTATTAAATCATGATGAAGTAGTAATTACTAAAGGCGCAATTGACAAACTTGAGGAGGTGTACGCTTAATGAAAACATCATATGATATTATCATTAAACCAATTGTTACTGAAGCAAGTATGGCTAACATGGAAGAAAATAAGTATACTTTCAAAGTAAGAAGAGACGTAAACAAAACAGAAGTAAAAAAAGCAATCGAAGAACTTTTCAAAGTTGAAGTTGTTAGTGTTAACACATTAATAGTAAAAGGAAAAGTTAAGCGAATGGGTAAAAATGAAGGTAAAAGACCTAACTGGAAGAAAGCTATTGTAAAATTAGCTCCAGGAAGTAAAATCGAGCTTTTCGAAGGAATGGCTTAATAAACGGAAGAGGAGGTAAATATAATGGCAATTAAAAGTTTTAGACCTACTTCAGCTGGCCGTCGTTTTATGACAGTAAACAAAAATGAAAAAGTTTCGGATAAAAGACCTGAGAAATCATTGGTAGTTGCAATGAACAAGTTTTCAGGAAGAAATAATCAAGGTAAGATTACTGTTCGTCACAGAGGCGGAGGAGCGAAGAAGAAATATAGAATTATTGATTTTAAAAGAAACAAAGATGGTGTAGTTGGAACTGTAGCTGCAGTTGAATATGATCCAAACAGATCAGCAAATATTGCACTTATTCACTATGCGGATGGTGAAAAAAGATATATCATATGTCCAAAGAAATTATTTACTGGAGATAAAATTATGTCTGGTGCAAAAGTAGATATTGAAGTTGGAAATGCAATGGAATTAAGAAATATTCCAGATGGAACTCCGATTCACAATATCGAAATGAAACCCGGTAAAGGTGGACAGCTAGTAAGATCGGCTGGAAATGAAGCTGTATTACTTGGTAAAGATAACAAATACGTTATTATTAAATTACCATCAGGCGAGGTTCGTAAGATATTAGCTGCATGTCGTGCTACTATCGGACGTGTTGGAAATGATGAACATAACAACGTAGTAATAGGAAAAGCTGGAAGAAAGCGTCACTTAGGAAGAAGACCACATGTTAGAGGTTCTGTAATGAATCCAAACGATCACCCACACGGTGGTGGAGAAGGTCGTGCTCCAATTGGAAGACCTTCACCAGTATCTCCTTGGGGGCAAAAAGCAATGGGCTTCAAAACTAGAAAGAAACGTAAACAATCAGATAAATTTATTGTTAAGAGAAGAAAGAAATAATCTGAAAGGAGGTCAAAGATGCCAAAGAAACCTTATATACACCCAAGTATCTTGAAGAAAATTGAAAAAATGAATAAATCAGGTAAAAAAAGACCTTTTAGAACTTGGTCTAGATCATCGATGATATATCCACAACTAGTTGGACATACAATTGGTGTTCACAATGGTAAAAAACATATCCCTGTATTTGTTACTGAGGACATGATTGGACATAAACTTGGAGAGTTCTCGAAAACAAGAACATTCAGACAACACGGAGTTAAAGGAAAAGCAACTACATCAGGCGGATCAGCTGCATCATCATCTGTGGTGTGGGATGATTTTAAAGATGAGGTTAGCTCAGGAGAGTAATCTTTCTTTTGAGAGGAGGTAAGAATGGAAGCTAGAGCAATTGCAAAAAATGTAAGAACTTCTGCTAAGAAAATGAAACCTATTAATGATTTAATTAGAGGAAAAAGCGTAGAAGAAGCTCAAATCATTTTAAGATTTACAACTAGAAAAGGAGCAAAATTACTTTTAAAAGTATTAAATTCTGCTGCCGCTAATGCTGAAAATAATAATCATATGGAGTTAGAAAACTTATATGTTTCTGAGGTATATGCAAACCAAGGACCGACAATGAAGAGATTCAGAGCTGGAGCTATGGGACGTGCTAAGCCTATATTAAAAAGAACAAGCCATTTAGGTGTTGTTGTAAAAGAAAGAAATTAATAAAAAGAAGGAGGTAAATTAATGGGGCAAAAGGTTAATCCTCATGGCTTTAGAGTTGGAGTTATTAAAGACTGGGACTCTAGATGGTATGCGGAAGGAAAAGAAGTACCTGAATTAATCAAAGAAGATTATGATATAAGAAAATTCATTAAAAATAAAATGTACATTGCTGGAATAACAAGAATGTATATTGATAGAGCTACTTCAAAGCAAGTTAGCGTTAATATTTTTGCGGCTAAGCCAGGAATTCTAGTTGGCAAAGGCGGAGCAAGTATTAAAGCATTAAAATCAGACTTAGAAAAGTTAACTGGAAGAACTGTTAAAGTTGATATTTCTGAAGTTAAAAACGTTAGTACAGATGCTCAATTAGTTGCTGAAGAAATTGCTTCTTCTATAGAAAGAAGAGTATCTTTTAGAAGAGCTATGAAAAAATCTATGGGAAGAGCTATGAGATTTGGAGCTAAAGGTTTTAAAGTAATGGTTTCTGGAAGACTTAATGGAGCTGAAATGGCTAGAGTTGAGCAATACACTGAAGGAAATGTACCGTTATCTACATTAAGAGCGAATATTGATTATGGTTTTGCTGAAGCAAATACAACTTACGGTATTATTGGCGTAAAAGTTTGGGTCAATAAAGGTGAAGTTTTAGCACAACCTGGTGAGGGTAAAAAACTAATCAGAAAAGATTACGAAAATAAATAAACGAAGGGAGGCAATCCAAGATGTTACAACCAAAAAGGGTTAAGCGTCGTAGAGTTCATAGAGGCAGAATGAAAGGTAGAGCTACTCGAGGTAATATTATTACAAGAGGTGAGTTTGCATTAGTTGCACAAGCTCCACATTGGATAACTGCAAATCAAATTGAATCTGCGAGGGTTGCAATTAGAAATAGTTTGAAAAGACAAGGTAAATTATGGATAAATGTTTTTCCTGATAAACCGGTTACTGCAAGACCTGCAGAAACACGAATGGGAGCAGGAAAAGGTGCACCTGAATATTGGGTGGCTGTAGTTAAACCAGATAGAATAATGTTTGAATTAGGTGGAGTCCCTGAAGAGGATGCTCGTAAAGCGTTTAGATTAGCTGCTGCGAAATTACCTATTAAAACTAAGTTTGTTACAAGAAAAGAGCAAGAAGGCGGTGGTGTTAATGAAAGCAAGTAAGTTAAGAGAATTTACTACTGAAGAATTAAATCACAAAATTGATGAATTTAAAAATGAATTATTTAACTTAAGATTTCAGTTAGCTACTGGGCAATTAGAAAATCCTATGGTTATTAAAGCTGTTAAGATAGATATAGCAAGAGCTAAGACAATCTTAAGAGAACGCGGAATAAGTGCGTAGAGGAGGTTTAGTTCATGGAAAGAAATAACCGTAAAGAAAGAATCGGTATGGTAGTAAGCGATAAAATGGATAAAACAATCGTTGTTGAAATTGCGAGAACTCAAAAACATTACCTTTATGGTAAACGTGTTAAAAAACACAACAAATTTAAAGCTCACGATGAAAACAATGATGCTAAAATTGGCGATAAAGTAAAAATTATTGAAACAAGACCATTAAGTAAAACAAAAAGATGGAGACTTGCTGAGATTATTAAATAAGCAAAGTGTTAAATAGGAGGTCAGTATTATGATACAACAGGAAACTAGTTTAAAAGTTGCTGATAACTCTGGTGCTAAGATAATTAAAACTATAAAGGTTTTAGGCGGATCAAGAAGACGATACGCGAACATTGGTGATATAATAGTAGCTTCTGTAAAAAAGGCAACACCAGGCGGAGTTGTTAGCAAAGGTGATGTTGTAAAAGCTGTTGTTGTAAGAACTGTATATGGAATTAAAAGAAATGATGGAATTTATTTAAAATTTGATGATAATGCGGCAGTAATCATTGATGATAATAACGCTCCTGTAGGAACAAGAATATTTGGGCCTGTTGCAAGAGAGTTAAGAGATAATAAATTTATGAAAATTGTTTCTTTAGCACCTGAAGTATTATAGCAGGAGGTGAAATAAATGCACGTTAAGAAAGATGATATGGTTGTAGTAATTTCTGGGGTAGATAAAGGTAAAAAAGGTAAAGTTTTACAATCTTTCCCTAAAAAAAATAGAGTTATTGTTGAAGGTGTAAACATGATTACAAAGCATGTTAAACCATCAAGACAAATGCAGCAAGGTGGACGAGTTCACCAGGAAGCTTCGATTAATGTATCTAACGTTATGCTTTATGATCCTAAGAGTAAGACAGGAACAAGAGTGAAGCATGATATATTAGAAGATGGAACTAAAGTAAGAGTTTCAGTAAAATCAGGCGAAGTATTAGATTAATTACTAATTGAAAGGAGGTAATTAATTATGGCAAGATTTAAAGAAAAATTTAATTCTGAAATTAAAGCACAGTTAATTGAAGAATTTAAATATGAAAGTGTTATGCAGATTCCTAAAATCGAAAAAATTGTTGTAAACATGGGTTTAGGAGAAGCTAAAGAAAATAAAAATGTTATAAAAAACGCAGTTGAAGAAATTAGAAAAATAACTGGTCAAGCTCCAGTTGTAATGGAAGCTAAAAAATCAATTGCAAACTTTAAACTTAGAGAAGGTATGCAAATTGGTGCTAAAGTTACTTTAAGAAATGAAAGAATGTATGAGTTCCTTGATAAACTTATTACAATTGCACTACCTAGAGTAAGAGACTTTAAAGGTGTAAAAGCAAATGCTTTTGACGGTAGAGGAAACTATTCTTTGGGATTAAAAGAGCAATTGTTATTTCCTGAAATTACTTATGATGACGTTGAAGCTATCAGAGGCATGAATATTACAATTGTAACTTCTGCAAAAAGTGATGAAGAGGCAAAAAAATTATTAAGTTTATTCGGAATGCCATTCGCTAAATAGGAGGTGTAGTTGTGGCTAAAAAGTCTTTAAAAATTAAGCAACAAAGAAAACAAAAGTACTCAACTAGAGAATATAATAGATGTTCAATATGTGGTAGACCACATGGCTATTTAAAAAAATTCGGTGTATGTCGTATTTGTTTTAGAGAATTAGCTCATAAAGGTCAAATCCCTGGTGTAAGAAAAGCAAGTTGGTAGACAACGGTTTGAGAGGAGGTATTTTCTAATGAGTATAACAACAGATCCGATAGCAGATATGTTAACACGTATTAGAAATTCAAATGCAGTTAATCACGAAACAGTTGATATTCCATCTTCAAAAATGAAAAAAAATCTTGCAAAAATACTTTTAGATGAAGGTTTTGTAAGTAATGTAGATTTTATCGAAGATGAATTTCAAGGTGTATTGCGTTTAACTTTAAAATATGCAAATGATAAAAAAGTAATTTCTGGTTTAAAAAGAATTTCAAAACCAGGATTAAGAATTTATGCAAAAAAAGACGAAGTACCTAAAGTTTTAGGTGGATTAGGAATCGCGATTATTTCTACATCTTCTGGTTTAATAGTAGATAGAAAAGCTAGAGAATTAGGCGTTGGTGGAGAAGTAATTTGTTACGTTTGGTAACAAAGATTTAGTAGGAGGTATACAATGTCTAGAATAGGAAAAATGCCTGTTAAAATTCTTGATGGTGTAACTGTTACTATTAAAGAAGGAAATACTTTAGTAGTAAAAGGTAAAATGGGTGAGTTAACTGATACATTTAATAACACACTTACTATCAAAGAAGAGGACGGTAACATTATAGTTGAAAGACCTGATGACACTAAAACATCTAGATCATTACACGGTTTAACTAGAAGCTTAATTGCAAATATGGTTGAAGGTGTTACTAATGGTTATGAAAAAAAATTGTTAATTAATGGTGTTGGATATCGTGCAAAGAAACAAGGTTCTAAATTAGAACTTAGTTTAGGGTTTTCTCATCAAGTTATTATGATAGATCCTGATGGAATAACAACAGAATGTCCAGAAAATACAACTATAATTGTTAAAGGTATTAATAAACAGTTAGTAGGTAACTACGCTGCAAAAATAAGAGCATGGAGAAAACCTGAGCCTTATAAAGGCAAAGGTATTAAATATGAAAATGAACACATTAGAAGAAAAGAAGGTAAGTTAGCAAATTAGTAGGAAGGGAGTGATTATTTATGGCTTCAAAAGTTAGTAAACGTGATGCACGTAAATCTAGACAAAAAAGAGTAAGAGCTAAAGTATTCGGTACTCAAGATAGACCTAGATTAAATGTTTTTAGAAGTTTAAATAATACTTATGCTCAGATTATAGATGATGTTTCTGGCAAGACAATTGTTTCAGCATCTTCATTAGAAGAAGCGGTTAAATCACAATTTAGTCATACAGGAAATGTTGCTACTGCATCTGTAATAGGGAAACTTGTTGCAGAGAGAGCTTTAGAAAAAGGAATAACAACAGTTGTTTTTGATAGAGCAGGATATAAGTATCATGGAAGAGTAAAAGCTTTAGCAGAAGCTGCTAGAGAAAGCGGATTAGTATTTTAATAAGGAGGTACTTGCATGCGTCGTGAATTTATAGATGCTAAAAACTTAGACCTCGAAGAACAGGTAATAGATATTAGAAGAGTTACTAAAGTTGTGAAAGGTGGTAGAAATATTAGATTTTCTGCTTTAGTAGTTGTTGGAGACCATAATGGACATGTTGGAATAGGAACAGGTAAGGCTTTAGAAGTACCTGCTGCTATTAAAAAAGCGGTTCAAGATGCTCAAAACAATTTGATGTCAGTGTCAAGAGTGGAAACAACAATACCTCATGACGTTAAAGGTGCGTTTGGTGCTAGCAAAGTATTTATGATGAAATCATCTCAAGGTACTGGAGTTATCGCTGGGGGTCCTGTTCGTTCGGTTTTAGAATTAGCTGGAATACAAGATATTAGAGCAAAATCATTAGGAAGTAATAATCCGGGTAACTTAGTTAGAGCTACAGTTGAAGGATTAAGCAGATTAAGAACTATCGAAGAGGTTGCAAATCTTAGAGGTATTTCTAAAGAAGAAATTCTAGGTTAGGAGGAATTTTCTTGGCTGACAAAATTAGAATAAAATTGATAAAAAGTCCAATTGGAGAAAAACCAAAGAAAAGAAAAACTTTAAAAGCTTTAGGTTTAAAGAAGATTAGACAAGTAGTTGAAAAGAAAGACAACCCTCAAATGAGAGGTATGGTTAGAGTAGTAGACTATTTAGTAGAAGTTGAAGAAATATAAGGAGGTGAAATCATGAGATTACATGAATTAAGCCCAGCTGAAGGTTCAACAAAGAAAAGAAAAAGAGTTGGACGTGGTCCTGGATCTGGTTTAAGAAAAACTGCAGGTCGAGGTGAAAATGGTCAAAACTCTAGATCTGGTGGTGGAACAAGACCTGGTTTTGAAGGTGGACAAACTCCATTATTCAAAAGACTTGGAAAAGTTGGTTTTACAAATAAATTCAGAAAAAATTATTCAATCTTAAATGTTCAAGCTTTAGAAGCATATGATGATGGTGATGTTATAACACCAGAATTATTATTAGAAGAGGGAATGATTAAAAAATTAAATGACGGTGTTAAAATTTTAGGTGATGGTGAATTAACTAAAAAAATTACTGTTAAAGCAAATAAATTCTCAAAATCTGCGATTCAAATTATTGAAGCAGCAGGTGGAAAGGCAGAGGTGATTTAATTTGCTTACTACATTAAGAAATGCTTGGAAAATACCTGATTTAAGAAAAAGATTAATATATACTATGATGATGATTGTTATATTCAGATTAGGCGCAACAATACCTGTACCAGGAATTGATAAAACAAAATTAGCTGAGTTATTTTCAAACAGCGGAGATGGATTAATTGGCTTTTTCAACTTAATGTCTGGAGGATCTTTTAAAAATTTCACGATATTTGCTTTGGGAATATCACCTTATATTACAGCTTCAATCATAATGAATTTATTGCAAATTGCAATTCCTTCGTTAGAAGCTTTAGCTAAAGAGGGCGAAGTTGGAAGAAAGAAAATGGCTAGATATACAAGATATGGAACTGTTGTTTTAGCACTTATTCAAGGATTTGGATATAGTGTTGGGATTTTCAGAAATGCTTTTGTTAATCCAGGAACGTTATCAATAGTTGTTTCTGTTTTAACTTTAACTGCAGGTGTTGCATTTTTAATGTACTTAGGTGAAAAAATTACTGAAAATGGAATTGGAAATGGAATTTCATTATTTATATTCGCAGGTATTATTTCAAGATTGCCTGGCGGAATAATAAGTACTGTTCAAAAAATTCAAACAGGTGACGTAAATATATTGAATTTATTGGTGTTTTTAGTGATTGCTGTAATAGTAATTGTTGCAGTAATATATATCCAAGAAGGAAAAAGAAAAATCCCTGTTCAATATGCTAAAAGAGTTGTTGGAAGAAAAATGTATGGTGGACAAAGCACTCATATTCCATTAAAAGTGAATCAAGCAGGTGTTATTCCGGTAATATTTGCGATGTCACTATTAATGTTCCCCATAACAATTGCCCAGTTTTGGCCACAAAGTGGATTCTATTTCTGGATTAAGAATTATATGGGTGTACAAACAATTTTGTATAATGTACTTTATGCAATATTAATTATATTCTTCACATATTTCTATACATCAGTTACATTCAATCCAATTGAAGTTTCTAATAATATGAAACAAAATGGAGGATATATTCCAGGAATAAGACCTGGAAGACCAACATCTGATTATTTAAGTAGAACATTAACAAGAATTACTTTAGCTGGTGCAGTTTTCTTAGCTGCGATTGCTATTTTACCAAATATTATTTTGGCACTTGGTTCTTTACAAATAAGATTTGGCGGAACTTCATTATTAATTGCGGTTGGTGTTTCATTAGAAACTACTAAACAAATTGAAGCCCAAATGATGATGAGACATTATAAAGGTTTCTTAGATTAATAGGAGGGAAAATGTGAGATTAATACTTTTAGGGCCTCCTGGTGCTGGTAAAGGTACGCAGGCAGGAAAAATTGCTAAAAAATATAATATACCACATATTTCAACTGGAGATATATTTAGAGCTAATATAGTAAATAATACTGAATTAGGTATACTTGCTAAGAAATATATTGATAATGGTGAACTTGTTCCAGATGGTCTTGTTATGGATATTGTTAGAGATAGAATTATTCAAGATGACACTAAAAACGGATTTTTATTAGATGGTTTTCCAAGAACTTTGGAACAAGCTATGGCACTTGATGAAATGTTAATTAACAGTAATATGAAGCTTGATGCTGTAGTTAAAATAAAAGTTAATCTTGATTTATTAGTTACTAGAATTACAGGAAGAAGAATCTGTAAAGAATGTGGTGCTACATATCATGTTGATTTTAATAAACCAAAAAAATCAGATGTTTGTGACTTATGTAATGGTGAGTTATATCAGAGATCTGATGATAATGAGGATGTTGTTAGAAATAGAATAAATGTATATATCGAACAAACAACACCACTTGTTGAGTATTACACGAATCGTGATGTTCTAAAAATAATTGATGGAGAACAAAGTATAGATGATGTTTTCAATCAAATTGTTAAGGAAGTGGAATAATGATTATAATTAAATCTGAGTTGGAAATTGAAAAATTAAGAAAAGCTGGTAAAATCGTGGGTTTAGCTCATGAAGCGATTAAAAATAATATTAAAGCTGGCATGAGTACTTATGAAATAGATCAAATTGCTAGTCAAGTGATTTTAAAACATGGCGCTAAATTAGGATTTAAAGGTTATGGTGGTTTTCCAGGAAACAATTGTGTTTCAGTGAATGACGAAGTTGTTCATGGAATTCCTTCGAAACATAGAATCGTTAAAGAAGGCGATATTGTAAGTGTGGATCTTGGTTCTTATATAGATGGCTTTTACGGAGATGCTGCTAGAACACATGCGATTGGAAAAGTTTCTGATGAAACACAAAAATTAATTGATGTAACTAGAGAGAGTTTCTTTGAAGGATTGAAATTTGCAAAAGTTGGTTATAGACTTTCGGATATTTCACATGCTATTCAAGAACATTGTGAGAAAAATGGTTTTTCAATTGTGAGAGATTATGTTGGTCACGGCGTTGGAAGAAATTTGCATGAACCACCACAAATACCAAATTTTGGTAGACCTGGACGTGGTCCAAGACTTCAAAAAGGTATGGTGTTGGCTATTGAACCAATGGTAAACATGGGATCGTTCGAAGTAAAAACATTAGCTGATAAATGGACTGTTGTAACTATAGACGGTAGTTATTCAGCGCATTATGAGAACACGATTGCTATTACTGATGGAGAACCTGAAATATTGACAATGGTATAAGGTGGTTAATATGAATGATACCTCAAAAGTAACGGTAGGACAATATGTTAAATCAATCAAAGGAAGAGATAAAAATTATATTTTTATTGTGACTGAGGTTGTTAATGATAAACATGTAAAATTAGTTGATGGTGATTTGAGAAAAGTTAACAATCCCAAAGTTAAAAATATAAAACATTTACAGATTATTAATAAAGTAAGCGCTGTTATTCAAGAAGTGCTTAACAATAGTAAAAAAATAAGTGATTTTATGATTAACCAGGAAATAATTAAACTCAGATTAAGTGATACAAAATAAGGAGGTAATAATTTAATGGCGAAACAAGAAGCGATTGAAGTTGTTGGTACGGTTGTTGAAGCATTACCAAATACAAAATTTAAGGTGGAACTTGAAAATGGACATATAGTACTTGGTCATATTTCTGGAAAACTTAGAATGAATTATATTAAGATTTTACCAGGAGATAAAGTGACTGTAGAGTTATCACCTTATGATTTAGATAAAGGCAGAATTATATGGCGAGGCATTAAAAATTAAGGAGGTATAACGATGAAAGTTAGACCATCTGTAAAACCTATGTGTGATAAATGTAAAGTTATCAGACGTAAAGGTAGAGTAATGGTAATTTGTGAGAATCCAAAACACAAGCAAAGACAAGGTTAATAAACGTGGCTGTTTAATATAAAAATTAAACTGTAGGAGGTGTAAAATGGCAAGAATTGCTGGTATCGATTTACCACGTAAGAAAAGAGTTGAAATTGGTTTAACTTATATTTTTGGTATAGGAAGATCAACTGCAAATGTTATTTTAGAAAAAGTAAATATTAATCCGGATACTAGAGTAAACGATTTGACTGAGGGTGAAGTAAGTGACTTAAGAAAAGTTATTGAAAACGACTATATGGTTGAAGGAGATTTACGTAGAGAAGTTGGACAAAATATTAAAAGATTAAAAGATATTAACTGTTATAGAGGAATCAGACATAGAAGCAGATTACCTTTAAGAGGACAGAGAACTAAAACAAATGCAAGAACAAGAAAAGGACCTAATAAAGGACTGATTAAGTAAGGAGGTTGAACATGGCTAAAACTAAAAGAAAAGTACGTAGAGCAAAGCGTACTAAAAAGAATATTGAACGTGGACAAGCTCATATTAAAGCAACTTTTAATAATACTATTGTTACTTTAACTGATATGCAAGGCGGTACAATCGCTTGGGCAAGTTCTGGAACAGCAGGTTTCAAAGGTTCAAGAAAATCAACTGCATTTGCGGCTCAATTAGCTGCTGAACAAGCTGTTGAAAAAGCAAAATATCATGGATTAAAAACTGTGGACGTATTTGTAAAAGGACCAGGCTCTGGTAGAGAAGCAGCATTAAGATCATTAAAGGCTGCTGGGCTAGATGTTAAGTCTATCAAAGATGTAACTCCACATGCTCATAATGGGTGTAGACCACCTAAGAGAAGAAGACCATAATAAAAATCAGGAGGTGTAATTAATGGCAAGATATACAGGACCATCGTGTCGATTATGCCGTAGAGAAGGACAAAAGTTATTTTTAAAAGGCGAAAGATGTTATAGCGATAAATGTGCTTTAAATAGAAAAGCTACTGCACCAGGTATGCACGGTACAGGTAGAACTAAATTGTCAAACTACGGTATTCAATTAAGAGAAAAACAAAAAGTTAAAAGATTTTATGGATTGTTGGAAAAACAATTTAAATCAATCTTTGAAGAAGCAGAAAAAGTTAAAGGCGTAACAGGCGAAAACTTCTTACGTTTATTAGAATTAAGATTAGATAATGTTATCTTCAGATTAGGCTTTGCTAGTTCAAGAAAAGAAGCTAGACAGTTAGTTAATCACGGACATTTTTTATTAAATGATGGGAAAGCAACTATTCCTTCAATGACTTTAAAAGTTGGAGATGTGTTAACAATTAAAGAAAAAAGTAGAAAATCTGAAAAAATTAAAAGTATTTTGGAAGCATCTGTAAGCACACCTAGTTGGGTTAAAGTTGATAAAGAAAAATTTGCTGGTGAAATTGTTGCTGAACCAACAAAAGCTGACATTGATTTACCAATTGCAGAACATTTAATTGTCGAACTTTATTCTAAGTAGAAAAAGGGTTTATCCCTCAGTTATATTGTAGGGAGGTTTATTAATAGTGATAGAATTTGAAAAACCAAAATTTGAGTGTTTAGAGAAAGATGATGAAGGTAGATATGGTAAGTTTGTAGTGGAGCCTCTTGAGAGAGGCTACGGTATTACTTTAGGGAATAGTTTAAGAAGACTTATGCTATCATCATTACCTGGAACTGCTGTTAAATGGATTAAAATTGATACTGTACTTCACGAATTTACAACAGTAAATGGTGTAAAAGAAGATGTTGTAGATATCATATTAAATTTGAAAAATTTATCGGCTAAAATAAATTCAAGTGATGAAGAAAAAATATTGAGAATTGAAATGTCTGAACCAGGAGAAATTACTGCTGGTGATATTATTTCTGATATTGATGTTGAAATTTTAAATACTGATTTGCATATTGCAACTTTGGAGGAAAATTCAACTTTCAATATGGAGATTGGTTTAGTAAGAGGTAGAGGTTACGTTTCTGCTGAAGATAATAAAGAGCCAGGATTACCAATTGGTGTAATTCCTGTAGATTCATTATTTACTCCGGTTAGTAAAGTAAACTATAATGTATCAAATACTAGAGTTGGTCAAAAAGAAGATTACGATAAATTGATTTTAGAAGTATGGACTGATGGTTCGATACTTCCAGAGCAATCAATTTCATTAGCTGCTGAAATATTATCAGGGCATTTAAATTTGTTTATTAATTTAACAGATGAAATCAATAATGTTGAAATCATTGAAGAAGAAGTAGCTGAAGAGGAAGATGAAGTTTACGATATGACTATCGAAGAACTTGATTTCTCTGTTCGCTCTTATAATTGTTTAAAAAGAGCTGGTGTTAACACTGTTGGTGATTTGTTAAGCAAGTCTGAAGATGGTTTGATGAATATCAGAAATCTTGGAAAAAAATCTCTTAAAGAGATTAAACAAAAATTGATTGAATTTCAATTAAATTTGAAAATTAAGCAAGATTAGCAAAGGAGGGAAAATATGGCTAAGTATGGCAGAATTGGTCGCGATTCTTCACATAGAATAGCTACGTTGAGAAGTTTATCGATAGCGTTATTCAAAAATGGCAGAATTACAACTACACAAGCTAAGGCAAAAGAAGCAAGAAGATTTGCTGAAAAACTTATTACCGTTGCTAAAGAAGATAACTTTAATACTAGAAGAAAAATTGCAAAAGATATTAATGACAAAGAAGTATTAAATAAATTATTTACTGAAATTGCAGTAAACTATTCTGAAAGAAATGGTGGATATACAAGAATTTTAAAATTAGAACCTCGTCGTGGAGATAATAGTGAAATGAGTATATTAGAATTAGTATAATTATTTGGAGCTAAAATTTTAGCTCCTTTTAAATTTATTTATTAAGTTCTAAAAGTTGGAACTTAATAAATAAGTATAAAGTAGGGATATTATGATAAAAACAGATAAATTAAATTTTGAATATGAAGATGGTAGTTTTAAATTAGAAAACATGGATATAAAAATTAAAGATGGTGAATTTGTAGTAATTATAGGACATAACGGTTCTGGAAAGTCTACACTTGCTAAATTATTTAATGGTATATATCTTCCGAATTCAGGAAAAATTTATGTTAATAAAATGGATACAGCAGATGAAGATCTTATTTGGGAAATCAGAAAATCAGCAGGAATGATTTTCCAAAATCCAGATAATCAGATTGTTGCAACAATTGTTGAAGATGATGTAGCTTTTGGTCCGGAAAATTTGGCAATTGAAAGAAGAGAAATAAGAAAAAGAGTTGATAAATCACTTAAAACAGTAGGGATGTTTGATTATATTCAAAAACCTACTACTTCCTTATCAGGAGGGCAAAAGCAAAGAGTTGCTATTGCAGGTATCTTGGCAATGCACCCTAAATGTATAATTCTTGATGAACCTACAGCAATGTTAGACCCAGTAGGAAGAAAAGATGTGATGAGAACAATTCATAAACTTAATAAAGAAGAGAAAATTACAATTGTTCATATTACTCATTTTATGGATGAAGCGGTTGATGCAGATAGAATTATTGTTATGGATCAGGGTAAAAAAATAATGGAAGGAACGCCAAAAGAGATATTTTCAAGAGTAAAAGATGTAAGAAATCTTGGTTTGGATGTACCTCAAGTTACTTTGCTTGCGCATATGCTAAAAGAAGAAGGTATAAACATAGACGACGATATTATTAAGATTGATGAAATGGTGGAAAAATTATGTCAATTAAAATAGAAAATTTAAGTTATATATATGATGAAGGAATGCCTTTTGAAACTATTGCAGTTAATAATATTAGTTTTGATGTTGAAAACGGAGAATTTGTTGGAATTATTGGACATACAGGGTCTGGAAAATCAACTTTAATTCAAACTATTAATGGTCTTTATAAACCATCAAAAGGTAAAATATTTATTAACGATATTGATTTAACCGATAAAAAGGTTAAAAAAAGTGATATAAGAAAAAAAGTTGGTTTAGTATTTCAATATCCAGAATATCAACTTTTTGAGGAAACTGTTTATAAGGATATTGCATTTGGTCCTAAAAATTTAAATTTAAAAGCTGATGAAATAGATATTAGAGTAAGAGAATCAATGAAACTTGTAGGGCTTGATTTTGAAAAGCTTAATCAAGTTTCTCCTTTTGAATTAAGTGGAGGTCAAAAAAGGCGAGTTGCCATTGCAGGAGTTTTAGCAATGAATCCTGAAGTTTTAATACTTGATGAACCAACAGCAGGATTAGATCCAAAAGCTAGAGATGAAATACTTAAACAAATTAAATTGCTTAATAAAAAGAAAAAAGTTACAGTTTTATTAATTTCACATTCTATGGATGAAGTAGCTAATTTAGTTGATAGACTTATAGTTCTTGATAAAGGGAAGAAAGTACTAGATGGTGATGTACGCTCTGTTTTTAAAGAATATGAATTATTAACGGATATTGGTCTTGGAGTTCCTCAGGTTACAGAATTGATTAATAAACTTAATTTAAGAGGCTATAATATAAATGAAACTGTTTTAAATGTTGAAGAAGCAAAAAATGTTATTTTAAAACATTTAAGAGGTGATAGTGATGATTAGAGATATTACGGTTGGTCAATATTACCCGAGTGAATCTGTTATACATGATTTAGATCCAAGGTTTAAAATAATTGCCAGTTTCATATATATGATTTCAATATTTGCAGTTGAAAATATTATTGGATATGGTGTTGTTACATTATTTATTGCACTTTTAATAAAGATGTCAAAAATTCCTGTTAAATATATTTTAAAAGGATTAAAACCAATAATGTTGATTATTATATTTGCGTTTGTAATTAATGTTTTTTTTACTCCAGGTAAAATAATTTTTCAATATAAAATAGTTAAAATTACTGATGAAGGTTTATATAGAGGGTTTTTTATGGCAATAAGACTTGTATTTCTGATTATAGGCACATCACTTTTAACTTTAACAACTTCACCATTAAAACTTACAGATGGTATTGAAAAACTTCTAAATCCATTTAAAAGAATTGGTTTGCCAGCGCATGAACTAGCTATGATGATGACAATTTCTTTAAGATTTATTCCAACTCTTTTAGAAGAGACTGATAAGATTATGAAAGCACAAATGGCTAGGGGCGCCGATTTTGAAAGCGGGAGTATAATTAGTAGAGCTAAAGGATTAATTCCTTTGTTAGTACCATTATTCATTTCAGCATTTCAAAGAGCTGATGACTTAGCTATGGCTATGGAAGCAAGATGTTATAGAGGTGGAGATAATAGAACTCAATTGAAAGTTTTAAAATATACAAAAAAAGATTTAATTGGAAGTTTTGTTCTAATTTTATATGTTGCTTTTTTATTTGCTTTTAAAATGGTTTGGTAATATGAAAAATTATAGAATGACGATTGAGTATGATGGATCCAAGTTTTATGGATGGCAAAAATTAAATGATAAAAGAACTGTTCAAAAAGAAATTGAAAGAATATTTAAGAAAATAACATATCAAAATATAAGAGTACATGGTTCAGGAAGAACTGATAAATTTGTTCATAGCATTGGACAGGTTGCAAGTTTTGAAATGGATTTAAAAATACCACTTGAGAAATTTAAGTATATTTTAAATAAAAATTTAGCGGATGATATTTTTATAAAAAATATTGAAGAAGTTAATAAAGAATTTCATGCAAGGTTTAGCGCTAAAAAAAAGACATATAGATATAAAATTTATAATAGTATTGAAAAAGATGTGTTTCTTAATAATTATTATTATCACTTTCCCTATGAATTAGATATTGATAAAATGATTGAAGCTTCTAAGAAAATTATTGGCAAAAAAGATTTTAGAAGTTTTGTTGCAAAATCTGTAAATAAAGAAAATACTATTAGAACGATAGAAAGTATTACTATTATAAAAAAAGATTCATTTATTGATATTGTGATAATTGGAGATGGGTTTTTATATAAAATGGTTAGAACTATTGTTGGAAATCTTATAGATGTTGGCAGAGGGTTAATTACAGCGGATGAATTAGAAAAAATTATTAATGAAAAAGATATAAAAAAAGCAAAATTTACAGCACCTGCAAATGGTCTTTATTTAGAGAAAGTTGAATATTAAATAACTTTTTTAAAATCTTGACAAAAGTTACAAATATGGTAAACTATAATAGGTAAAAATATAATTATAATTCCTTTCCCGGAGGTAAATATATAAAGTAAATGAAAAATTTAGGAGGTAACAATGAAGTCTTTTATGGCAAAGAAAGAAGAAGTTAAAAGAAATTGGTACGTTATTGATGCAGAAGGTCAAACTTTAGGTAGATTGTCTTCTAAAATTTCTCCAATTTTAACTGGAAAAAATAAACCAACTTACACTCCATATGTTGATACTGGAGATTATGTTATTGTTTTAAACGCTGAGAAAGTTAGATTAACTGGAAATAAAAAAGCTGATAAAATGTTTAGATGGCATACTGGTTACATGGGTGGGTTAAAAGAAAGATCATATGGCTATATGCTTGAAAATCAACCTGAAAAAGTATTGGAAAAATCTATTAAAGGCATGCTTCCAAAATCAAAACTTGGAAACGCAATGGGTAAAAAACTTAAAGTTTATGCTGGAAATGAACATCAACACGAAGCACAAAATCCAATTAAAATTGAGTTATAAAAGGAGGGCATATAAATGGCTAAAGTTCAATATTTAGGAACTGGTAGAAGAAAAAAATCAGTTGCGAGAGTAAGACTAATTGAAGGAACAGGCAATATAACAGTTAATAAAAGAGAAGTAGATGAGTATTTTAACTACGAGACTTTAATAAATGATTTAAAAAGACCGCTTAAAATTACTGATACATTAGATAAATTTGATGTTATTGTAACTGTAAAAGGTGGTGGCTTTCAAGGACAATCTGGAGCTATCAGACATGGTATTTCAAGAGCGTTATTACAATTTGATGCTGAGTTAAGACCTACTTTAAAAGCTGAAGGTTTCTTAACAAGAGATGCAAGAATGAAAGAAAGAAAGAAATATGGTTTGAAAAAAGCAAGAAAATCACCACAATTTTCAAAAAGATAGAGAAATATGCACCGTTTTATGCGGTGCTTTTTTATTTTTTGTAAAACTTTTCATGTATGATATAATTAAATTAGTTATAATACGAGGAGATGAAAATGAGAAAAAGTTTTGGATTTTTAAGAATTGCTAAAGAAATTAATGAAAAACGTGCTTTTTTACCTGATTTTTTTAAAAAGTTAGAAGAGTTTGATATTGATATTTGGCTTGAATTCGATTATGGATTTAAGATAGGGTTTACAGAAAAAGATTATTACAATGCGAATAAAAATATAAAATTTGCATCAAGAAAAGAAGTTTTTTCTATGGATTATGTGATAGTTCTAAGAGCACCAGAAAATGATGAATTGAAAAATTTAAAGCGTGGAGCCGTTCTCATTTCAATGTTACATTATATTACTCGTGAAAGAAGAAATTTATTATTAAAAAAATTTGGGATTATTTCATTTTCAATGGATACAATGTTGGATGATGATAATAAGCGTATAGTTGTTAATGCATATTTTACAGCTTTTAATGGTGCGAACAGTGCACTTAATGAATTAGAAAAAAAGTTTAAGAATAAATTTATTCCAAGAACTGTTAATGTTGGAATAATTGGAATGGGTAATGTAGGATTAAATGTTGCAAAAGCTTTTAAAGAGTTATCAAATATGAGACTAAAAGAATTCAAAGAGGCTTATTTTGGTATGAGAATTATTTTTTTGAATAGAAGTATTACTAGCAATATGGAATTATTTGAAAATGAATTGAAAAGTTTAGATATTATTGTTGATGCATCTACAAGAAGAGACACCTCTGAATTTATAATTAATAATGAAATGATTGGCATTTTAAAAAAGGATGCAGTTATTTTAGATATTACTGCAGATCCATATGATTTTGAAAAATATCCTCCGCAAGTGAAAGCAATTGAAGGAATTCCAACTGGGACACTTGATCAATATGTGTTTAATGAAAATGATAAAATATATGGTGAAGTAGAAAAACTAGTGTGTACCGATAATAGACGAACTGTAGTAAGCTGCAATGCTTGGCCTGGAGTTTATCCAATACCATCAATGAAAAGATATGGTAAACAAATGTTACCAATTTTGAAAGTTTTAATTAATAAAGGATATAAGGATTTAAATATTAAATCAAATATATATTATGAACGTGCATTATATAGATCTTCGTATGAGTTTTATAAAAAAAGTTAGGAGAAAATATGACTAAAGAATATAAAAGCATAAGTTTACCAAAATTAAACAATCTAGAACCTAATTTAGAATCTACAGCATTAAAATTAATGGAAGAAGCTGGTGAACTTGCTCAAGTAATTGGAAAATTTAGAGGAATGAATGGCGAAGATGTGATTATGGAACATGAAGAAATTTATGATAAAATTAGTATGGAACTTCTAGATGTTGCACAAGTTGCAATTTCCATGATGTTTGTGCTTGAAGAAAAGTATGATATTGATATTGACGCGAAAATAAGTAAACATATAGAAAAATTAATTAAGAAAGGATATATGAAAGGATAGTGAGAATATGTCAATAATAGCAGGTTACATTATGCCTCATCCCCCTATTATAATTGATATGATAGGTAAAGAGGATGTTTTAGTTGTTAAAAAAACAAAAGATGCTATAGAAAAGATCGCAAATGAAATTAAAAATATGAAACCTGATACAATTATTGTTATTACTCCACATGGAACGGTTTTTTCAGATGCTTTTACTATTAATTATAAAGATTCACTATATGGTAATTTAGGAAAATTTGGATATGAAAATATTGAATTAAAAAAAGAAAATGAAATTTCTCTAGTTGAAGAAATATTTGCTGAAAGTTTATTAGAAAATATACCTATTGCAAAACTTGATAACGATTTAGTAAAACGTTTTAATATAACTGATGAAATTGATCACGGAATAATTGTACCGCTATATTATATTGAAAAAATATATAGTAATTATAATCTTGTTCATATTAATTACAGTGGACTTTCATATATAGAACATTATAAATTTGGAATGGCGATTAGAAAAGCTTGTGAAAATACTAATAAAAAAATTGTATTTATTGCAAGTGGAGATTTATCACATAAATTGTCAAATAAAGGTCCGTATACTTATTCTCCAAATGGTGTTTTATTTGATAAGAAAATAATTAATTATTTAAATGAAAAAGATATAAGAAGTATTTTAAATATGGATGCTTATTTTGTAAATGAAGCTTCAGAATGCGGAAAAAGATCAATAGATACATTGCTTGGAACTCTTGATGGTTATGATTATGAATCTGAAGTCTTATCATATGAAGGATCTTTTGGTGTTGGCTATGGAGTAGTTTCTTTTAAAAATTTTATTAATAATAATTCTAAAAAGATATATGATATTTTATTAAATGATGAAATAATAAAGCAGAAAAAAATTGTTGAAAATGAAGATGAGTATGTGAAACTCGCAAGAACTACAATTGAAGAATATATTAAAAATGGAAAGAAAATAGATGTTTTTAACATGAATTTACCGGTTGAAATGCTAAAAAAAAGAGCCGGTGTTTTTGTATCGATTAAAAAGCATTCTTTATTAAGGGGGTGTATTGGAACCACTGGTATGGGTGTAGAAAAAAATATTGCAAAAGAAATTGTAAGAAATGCAATTGAAGCTTCAACTAAAGATCCTAGATTTAATGAAGTTGAAGAATATGAATTAAATGAGTTAGTAATTTCTGTGGATATTTTAGAAAAAAGTGAAAAAGTAAATGATTTAAAAGAATTAGATGTTAAAAAGTATGGAATAATTGTTGAAAGCGGTTATAAAAGAGGACTTTTGCTACCAAATTTAGATGGTGTTGATACGGTAGAAAAACAACTTGATATTGTATTAAGAAAAGCAGGAATTAATAAAACTGAGGATTATATTGTGGAAAAGTTCAGGGTAACTAGACATAAATAATGTGGATAAGATGTGAATAGTGTTGAAAACTTTAAGAAAAGTGGATATTTACTTAAAAAAAAAATAATGAAATGTGGATAAAATAGCATAAACAATACAAGTTATCCACAATTTGGGATAAAGTGGGGAAAATGAAAAAAATAATAATTTTTATTTTAATTTTAGTAATAGGGTTCTTAGCTTATTATTATATTAACTATGAGGATAATACTATAAAAATTACAAAATGTGATGAATTTAAAATAATTGTTGAAAATGATTTTGAATTAAAAACTTTTATTAAAAGTGAGAATTATTTTAATCAAATTATTTATAATAATGAAATTGAATATTTACCTATTAAATTGATAAATAATAGGAATGTAGATTATGATTTCGATTTTAATAATAAGATAATAACTCTTTCAAATAGAGATAAGTTATTTAGATTTGACCTAGATGATAAGAATATTAAAATTATTAAAGGTGAAGTTTTTATTGATTATAATTTACTTGAAAGAGAATTTGGTATTAAATCATATTATAGTGAAGATAACAAATTAGTATTAATTAAAAATGAAAATGGAAATAGTTTAAAAGGTAAAATAAATAAAGAAGCGTTTTTATATAAATATAATAATATTGAAAGTGATAAAACTAAAGTAGTAATACTTGATGAGGAATTTATAGTTTCAGAAGTAGATGAAAATTGGTATTATGGTTATAATGAAAACTTTGAATATGGTTATATTAAAAAAGATGATTTAAAAAATATAACTGAAATAAAAGCAAAAAAAGAATTAGCTCTTTCTAATAAGGATAAAATTATAATGACTTGGGATCAAATTTATTCTTATTCGGACTCAAGAACAATTAGTGGAATTAAAGGGTTAAATATAATTTCTCCAACGTGGTATAAATTAACTTCAGATTCTGGAGATTTTAGTTCTATATCAAGTGAAAACTATATTAATTCAGCAAAAGATAACAATTATAAAATATGGCCTCTAGTTTCAAATACATTTGGTGATATCGAAATGACGTCAAGATTTTTAAATAATTCAAATAGCAGAAAATTATTTATTGAAAATCTTATAACGGAATTTGAAAAGCATGAATTTGAAGGAATTAATATTGATTTCGAAAATATTTACATGAAAGATAAAGATAAATTTACTCAGTTTATTTCAGAGTTAAGTTATGAGTTTTCTAAAAAGAATATTATTGTAAGTGTTGATGTTACAGTAATGGGTGGAAGTGAAAATTGGTCTTTATGTTATGATAGATTACGCATTTCAGAGCTAGTTGATTATTTAGTTATTATGACATATGATGAACATTGGGCAAGTTCAAAAGAAAGTGGCTCAGTTGCTTCTTACAATTGGGTTAAAGATTCATTAAATGAAATTATTGAAATTGTTGATAGCGAAAAAATTATTATGGGAATACCCTTTTTCACAAGAATATGGTATGAAGTTCCTTCAAAAACAGTAGTTAATCAAATGGATGTAACATCAAAAACTATAACTTTAAAAGGGCAAAGAAATTTATTAAATGATATTGATGTTAAGCCTATTTGGGATGATAAGGCAAAGCAGTTTTTTGTTAGTTATATAAAAGATTCAAAAGTAAAAAAAGTATGGCTTGAAGAAGAGATATCAATAAAAGAAAAAACAAAACTTGTAAATGAATTAAATTTAGCAGGTGTTGCAATGTGGTCTAAAGGATTTGAAACAGAAAATATTTGGAAAATTATTTCAGATGAAGTTGGTGATTAAATGAAATTGAATTATAAAAAACTTTCATATTATTTTTTAATTTTGATTATGGGTATGAGTTTAATTATGTTTGGTATTTTAAATATAGCTGCTGAACGGTTTAATAAAGAACTTAGTGATAGTGAAATTATAGAAAGAGCAAAAGATTTAGGTATGGTTGAAATTAAGAATATAATTTACGATGAAAATTAAATAGTATAAAAATTAGATATTAAAAATATTTTTGAGTATCTAATTTTTTTTTTGGTATATATACAGTGATGATATGTATCGATTAGGCAATTGCGAAACAGACTATTAACAACTTGTTATTAAAATAAGCAAGTTAAACTAAGAATGTAGATATTAAGTTTTTCAAATATGAATAAGTAATAAATTAAGCAACCGTTTTAAAAGCTCTTAAATGATCTATGTGACCTGAACGAATCATAATAAGAACA
>Ga0256842_1000069_pt1 | contig 75678 bp, 69 predicted proteins | sample 4559240metaG_FD_185973 | JGI IMG/M metagenome (GOLD analysis project Ga0256842, IMG submission 185973) | Hydrothermal vent microbial communities from Guaymas Basin, Mexico - 4559-240 | ecosystem: Environmental > Aquatic > Marine > Hydrothermal vents | place: Mexico: Guaymas Basin | collected... | reverse complement strand
AAACTTTAATAAATTACACAAAAAAGAAATAGAAAGATTAGAAAACTTAAAAAAAAGGAAACATAAATTAATAAGCAGTTTTGGAATATAGAAACAATAAATAAAAACAATAAACAAGAAAAAAATAACAAAAAAGGTTTTGAATTGAGCCTTAAACTATCGCTAATGTATTCAAAAGAATACTTGGTAGTGAAATTCTAACAGTATTTGAGCGAGTTCATATATGTTGTAACTTAATAGTTTTAGTTAAGTGAGAGTATTTGAGAAGCTTAATGAAGTTAGAACCACGTGATTTTAATCATGTGAAATTCAGTGGTATTGGAGGTTCTTTTGTTGAAATATCTGCGAATGTAGAAGAACAAACTGCGGCATCAGAAGAGATGGCAAGTAATTTTGAGGTTGTAAGTGAAAAAGCATTTGAGTTAAAAGAGCATACACATCAAACAGGAAAAGCCTTTTATGAGACTTCCAAATTTATTGATGAAGTAAGGCTAATGCTGTTTGCTAACGCTAATAATTGTTCTAATGCAGTTCGGATTGATATAAGTATTAGTGATCATCTTATATGGAGATGGCGAGTATATAATATGATACTTGGGAATGATATGTTAGATGAAGCAACTGTAGGATCGCATCATACTTGTAGATTAGGCAAATGGCTGAAAACTATTGATTCTACAGATGTAACTATTAAAGGGATTGTTGAGAATTTAGAAAAACCTCATAAAGAATTACATAGACTAGAAAAGGAAGCTATAAGGTTTTATAATAATAAAAATTCAGATGCTGTTGAAGTACTAATAGGTGAAATGGATATTGTTTCTTCAAACGTAATTGATTTGTTAAGAGAATTAAAAAAAGAGATATAATTTGAGGAAGATTAGGACCGTAATAATCCATTGAAATAAACTTTCTATTTTGCAAAAGGTTTCAAGTTCCTTGCTTTACAAGAAAATAAAGTTGGATAAATACTTGCTACAAACTTTTTTTGACTATAATTGCAATTTAAAAGTGATCACAGATACTACTTTAATCAATATTTGAACTTGTAAGAATTGCTTACAAGTTCAAATGAATAAATTACTAATTATACTTTAGAATGAAGTTTTAATCTTCGAAATTGTTGTTTTATCTATTTTTGTACTGAGCAAATCTTTTTCCACCTAATTTTTTAGCAGTATATAATGCCTTGTCAGCTTTGACATATAGATCATCAAAACGAATTGTAGCAGAATGATCTGTGATACCACCAATACTTAAGGATATATAAAATTCATTATCATCAATCATAAATTTATGTTCAGCAACTGATTTCTGAATGCGATTAGCGATTATTTCATTTAAGGTTTCATCACAATTTAGAAGAAATATTGCGAATTCATCCCCACCAAGTCGTCCAACTAAATCTTCTTCACGACTAAGCAAATTAGCTAATTTAACAACTTCAATTATAACATCATCACCAACTTTATGCCCGTATGTATCATTAACTGCTTTGAAATTATCGATATCAATAATTAACAATGAATATTTTATATATTCATCATTATTAGTAGTAAGTATTTCATTTACTTTCCTTTTAAATGCTATTTTATTGTAAATTTGAGTCATACTATCTTTTTCAGATTTATCAATTAATCGAGCTCTTTCATTTACTTCGTTGGTTATATCTTGCATTAAATTAACAGTCCCTAATGATTTTTCTTTATTTTTAAGAGGATGGATTGTAATGCCGTAGTTTCTATAACCTCTCAGTTTAGTTTCAATACCAACTTCTATTGTAGTATCTTCTCTATCTATCAATTTTTGTTGCCATATTGGATATTTATTTTTGATTTTTTCTGTAATTTCTTTATTTTCCATTCCAAATATTTGTTGGGCACTTTTATTGGTATCCACAATATTACCATCTGGATCAAAAAATAGCATCCCCATTTTGATTTCATCTATAACCCAATCTCTAGCAATTGGTGATATAGTCATGAAATCATATTTGTACATACCAATAAGAATAAGGACAATTCCAATTAAAAAACTAGTTGAGCCTGGTATAATAAATCCTGTAATTTTTACTATAGCACTTTTTCCATAAGTATAAGCAATTGGAATTAAAAAACCAATAAATACTAACCTTACTTGGTTCTTCATATTTTTAGATCGTGTTTTCATGAAAATCCATATTTTAATTAACGATATTAGACTAATAAGTGTATTTAATGTTACAAATACTTTTCCTATCAATGTTTGATGTACCTTTAATGAAAAACCATTACTTCCTTCTATAAGTTCAACACTTGTTCTCATTATATGGTGAAAATCATTAGTAAAGATTAAAAGTACGGATACAATTGCAAAAATAAAATTAACAAATACTAGTTTCTTAAAGAAAGCCTTTTTTTCATTTGTATAAACTATTGTAAATGCATAAATGGATGATGGCAAAAGGAATAGTCCAATTTGGCTAAGATTTCTCCATAAATGTTTAGCTTCAAAACTGAGAACATTTCCTTCCATAAAGGTACAAAAATTTCCAATAAGAATCAGTGACAATATAAGAATTAGATTTTTAGCTCCTTTTGTCTGATTTCTTTTATATACAATAATTATTGTAACCGCAATCATAATTAATGACAAAATATTTGCTGATATGTACCCATAACTTTGATTCATTTATTTCCTCCTTGTGTATTCATTCTATATTCACTTTATATTCTTTGAATGTCTGTATCATAATAAATAATATTAATTAATTCCAATGGAACAGTTGAATCATTGTGCAATTCATGAGAAATTTCTCCGTTAAATCTAATAGAGTCACCTATAGAAAGTTCAATAATTTCATTATTTAACTTAAGTTTAAGTTTTCCTTTTATTACATATAGGTATTCATCTACACCATTCATATGTCCTGCATTAGTAATGGCACCATTAGGATTTATTTCAAGTCTTAAAAATTCAGATTTGTGATTTTTATAATAAGGAAATATAGTAGAGATATTATATTCATCTGTATTATTTAAAATAACTTCATCTTCATGTTTTACGACATAATAATCAGGTTGTTCTTCTTGAATAAGTGTAGTCAAAGGTATTTTTAAACCATTTGCAATCTTCCATAAAACTAAGATAGTTGGGTTTGTACTTCCACGCTCTATTTCACCGATCATACTGCGACTGACACCACATATATCAGATAAATCTTCCAAAGTAAAATTTCTATCTTTTCTTAAAGTTTTTAAATTAATAGCGATGTGTTCATTTATTAGCTTCATATTATATCCTCTCTTATTAAATAATTATATCTATATAAACAGTATATACTATATTGACATATTTTACAATATAGTATATATTCTGATATATAAGATAAATAGTCGATATACTGGAAAAGATGTGAGAATAATGAAATTAACAAATATTAATGAAGAATTTCTTAACCTAAAAAAAGATTCAGAGTCTGATATTGAAGTTTTTACAGTTTTTGAGAGTAAAATGAATTTCATAATTGCAGAACTAAAACCTTTAAATATTTTACCACCTCATTATCATAATTTTGGAACTGAAGTTTATCATGTATTGTCAGGTGAAGGAATAAGTAGCAGTAAATAATCTTGATACATGTTTAAGTGTATATCCTGATAAAGAACAATTAAAAACGTTTTGCTTAAATAACAATATCGATATTATTCTAATATTTACAGATGAAACTTATAACAGTGAAGCAAGTTACCGAATACGAGTATTTGCACCAAAATTTGGATACCTTGAAGACCTTGTGATAGAATCAGGTAACTCTGTTTTAGGTTATTATTTAATTAATTAATGAAAAACTTTGGAATGCTGATGTAGTAATTGAGTAAAGATCAACAAAGAAAATGCTAACTTTATTAAATTGAAAAAATATGAGACTGAAGGTGATATACGTATATTATTTGGCGGAAATGCAACAACACGCATTGCAGGTAAGTATTATTTACACACTTAAAAAAGGAAAAACATAATTAAGATTTCTTGCATTTAGACTGCAGGAAATCTTTTTTATTTTTTTGATTAAATTTTCTTAATTTTGGTATAATTATATATGTGGTGAAAGGGGAAAAGATGAGTAAATATAAAGTAATAACATTATGTGGAAGTACAAAATTCAAAGATGAATTTATTAATGAAAACAAGAGATTAACACTTGAAGGAAATATTGTTATTTCTGTAGGATTGTTTGGTCATGCAGATGGAGAATATGAAACAATGATTAATCAAGATATTAAAGAAATGCTAGATGACCTTCATAAAAGAAAAATTGATTTAGCTGATGAAATTTTTGTTATTAATAAAAATGGATATATTGGATCAAGTACAAAATCAGAGATTGAGTATGCAATCAAAACAAATAAAAAAGTTAATTATTTGGAATAAGAAAATGTCTAAATATGAAAGATTTTAATTGACATTTCATTGAAATGTAATTATAATAAAATTGTAACCATTACAAAAAGGAAAAGGTGATTTATGGCAAAACCATTTAAAGCGGGTTGTTCAAGTCCAGTAAAAGAAGTAGTAGTAAAAAAAGTAGAAATGAAAGAAGATATTAATGATTCGAAGGAGGAAGTAAATATGGTTAAAGTTGGTAGAAAGGCACCAAATTTTGAATTGCAAGGTTATCATAAAGGTGAATTTAAAAGTTTTAAATTAGAAGAATTTTTAGGAAAATGGGTTGTACTTTGTTTCTATCCTGGAGACTTTACTTTTGTCTGAGCGACTGAAGTATCAGCAGTTGCTGACAAATATCAAGAATTTGTAGATTTAGGCGTAGAAGTATTATCTGTTAGTGTAGATAGTGTATTTGTTCATAAAATGTGGAATGATAAAGAATTAAGTAAAATGGTTGAAGGTGGAATACCTTATCCAATGTTATCTGACCAAGGTGGAAATATTGGCGATATGTATGGTGTTTATGATGCAGAAGGTGGCGTAGAAATGCGTGGACGTTTTTTAATTGATCCTGATGGAATAATCCAAGGATATGAAGTATTAACTCCACCAGTAGGAAGAAATGTTTCTGAAACACTTAGACAAGTAAAAGCTTTCCAATTAGTAAGAGAAACAGGAGCTGAAGAAGTAACTCCATCTGGATGGGAACCAGGAAAGAAAACTTTAAAACCAGGTCCTGATTTAGTTGGAAATGTTTGGAAAGAATGGAATGTTAAAGATTCTTATTAAAAAGTAATTAATGAATAAATAAAAAAGCCTCTCATTATGAGGGGCTTATGTTTTATGCTTCAACAAAGAAATCTTTGCCAACTCCACAAACTGGGCAAACCCAATCTTCAGGAATATCAGCAAAAGCAGTTCCTGGAGCTATACCACCATCTGGATCGCCTACAGCTGGATCATATATGTAACCACAAGGTTCACATTCATATTTAGTCATTTTTTTCCTCCTTATAAAATATATTTGTATATTAAGTTTAAGACTAGATTTAATGTTTGTCAAATAAGTATTAATAAAAGTAGAATTTATAAAAAAATGTTATATAATGTGTAAGAAGATATTTGAAGTTCTGTTTAAAGGAGAAAATATGAAAATACTAAAATTGAAAGATGGAATCACATGGTTAGGAGTTCAAGATCCTAATTTAGAAAGATTTGATGTTATTATGGAAACTGAATATGGTACATCATATAATTCTTATTTTGTAAAAGGTGATAATAAATCAGTTTTATTTGAAACAGTTAAATTAGGTTTTTATGATGAATATATTGAAAAACTTTCTAATGAAACAAATATCGATGAAATTGATTATTTAGTAGTAAGTCATACAGAACCGGATCATGTTGGTTCAATTGAAAAATTACTAGATATAATTCCAGATATTAAAATTATTGGAACGAAAGCAGCTATTGGTTATTTAAATAAAATTGTAAATAAACCTTTTAATAGCATGATTGTAAAAGATGGAGATAGTATAGATTTAGGCTCAAAAACTTTAGAATTTATTACTGCACCATTTTTACATTGGCCAGATACAATGTATACTTACATTAAAGAAGATAAAGTGATTATAACTTGTGATAGTTTTGGAGCTCATTATTCGTTTGATGAAATATTGAGTAGCAAAATTATAAATCATGAAGAATATTTAGAATCATTAAAATTTTATTTTGATGTAATAATGGGACCTTTTAAAAAATATGTTTTAATGGCAATAAATAAAATAAAGAATTTAGAAATTGAGATGATTTTACCAGGACATGGTCCAGTATTAGACGAAAATCCTAATAAAATTGTTGAATTATATAAAGAATGGGCAACTGAAAAAAATATTTTTTCAAGAAAGACAGTTATTATACCATATGTTTCAGCTTATGGTTTTACTAAAATGATTGCTGAAACTTTAAAAGAAGGATTAGAAACTGAATCTGATTTAGATGTATTATTATTTGATATGGAAATTGAAGATACTGATTCTGTATTTGAAAAATTAAGATGGGCTGATGGATTATTATTTGGTTCGCCTACACTTAATAAAGATGTTTTAGAACCAATTTGGGATCTTTTAATGAGAATGTCACCATATACACATGCTAGAAAATTAGTTGCTGCATTTGGAAGTTATGGATGGAGTGGCGAAGCAGTACCAAATATGGAAGCACGTTTTAAAATGCTAAGTCTTAAGAAGTTTGACGATGGAATAAAAATTAATTTTAAACCATCTGAAAAAGAATTAAAAGATATCTTTGAATATGGTAAAAGATTTGCTCAAGCTGTAATAGGTAAATAAATGAAAAATAGAGTAGTAATAAAGAAACCTAAAAATTTTATTATTTCTCAAATTGCTGATAGTGGTCAAACTTTTAGATGGTATAAAAATAATGATGGAAGTTATACTATTATAGCATTTAATAAAGCAATTAAAATTTTTTATGATAATGAAGATATTGTTATCGAAGGAATTAATGAATTAGAATTTGAAAATATATTTAAGAATTACTTTGATTTAAATAGAGATTATCAATTAGTAATTGATGAATTAAAAAATAAAGATAAAAATCTTGATGAAGCTTTAAAATATGGTAGCGGAATAAGAATATTAAATCAAGACACTTGGGAAATGATAATTTCATTTATAATATCAGGAAACAACAATATTCCAAGAATTAAAAATTCAATTAATATTTTATCTGAAAGATATGGAAAATTTATTAAAGAGATTAATGGTAAAAAAACATATGCATTTCCTACACCTGAAGAGTTATCTATTGCAACTATTGAAGATTTAAGAGAATGCGGATTAGGTTATAGAGATAAATATATTTATAAAACTACAAAAATGATAATTAATAATGATGTTGATTTAAAAGCTATTAAAAATATGAATATTAATGAAGCAAGAATAGAGTTAGTTAAACTAATGGGCGTTGGAAATAAAGTTGCTGATTGTATAATGCTTTTTTCATTAAATCTATCAAATTCTTTTCCAGTTGATACTTGGGTAAAAAAAATACTTAAAGATTATTATAATTTTGATGAAAAAAATAATAAAAGAATTAATGAATTTGCAAATGACTATTTTGGTAAATATGCTGGAATAGCACAGCAATATTTATTTAATTATATTAGAAATAAAAAATAAAAAATAAGAAATAAGAAATAATAATAATAGGAGTTGATATTATGATTATAGGAGAAAAAGCACCAGATTTTAATTTGCCATCTTCAAATGGTGATAATATTAAATTAAGTGATTATTTAGGTCAAAAAGTTATTATATATTTTTACCCTAAAGATAATACACCTGGTTGAAAACTAGAAGCTGAAGGTTTTAATGAATATTTAAAAGAATTTTCAGCATTGAATACAGTTGTATTCGGAATAAGTAAAGATAGTATAAAATCACATATTAATTTTTCGAATAAATTAAATTTAAATTTTAAATTATTATCAGATACAGAAAAAGAAGTTCATAAATTATATGAAACTTGGAAATTAAAAAAAATGTTTGGCAAAGAATATTATGGAACTGTTAGATCAACATTCATAATTGATGAAGAAGGAATATTAATTAAAGAATATAGAAATGTAAAAGTAAAAGGGCATGTTGGAAAAGTGCTTGAATTCGTAGGTAATTTAAATTAAAATAAAAGGAGATAGAAATGGCTAAAAAAATGGGAGTTTATAAATGTGAGCATTGTGGAAATATAGTTGAAGTTTTAGTTGAAGGCGGAGCGCCTTTAATGTGCTGTGGAGAAAAAATGATTTTTATGGAAGAAAAAACTGCTGATCATTCAGTTGAAAAGCATGTACCATTTATTGAAGAAACAGATAATGGTTATAAAGTAAAAGTTGGAGAAAATACTGCTCATCCTATGGCTGAAGAACATTATATTCAGTGGATAGAATTAGTTGTTGGAGATTTAATTTTAAGAAAAGAATTAAAGCCTGGTGATAAACCAGAAGCAGAATTTACTGTAGAAAAAGTAGAAGGTGTATATGCAAGAGAGTTTTGTAATTTACACGGACATTGGAAAAGCAATTAATTAGATTAGGAGTGTAATATGTTAAACAAGAATGTAGAAAAAGCAATTAATGAGCAAATAAACAAAGAGTATTTTTCAGCTTATTTATATTTATCAATGGCTGCATATTGTGAAGATCAAAATTTAACAGGTTTTGCTAATTGGATGAAAGTTCAATTTGAAGAAGAGCAATTTCATGCAATGAAGTTTTTTAATTATGTGAATGAACGTGGAGGAAGAGTCATTTTAAAATCATTAGAAGATCCTAAGACTGATTGGAAAAACTTAATTGAAGTTTTTGAAGATACGCTTCATCATGAAGAATTTATTACTAAAAGTATTAATGATTTGATGGATATAGCTATTAAAGAAAAAGATCATGCTAGTGTATCATTTTTAAATTGGTATGTTGATGAGCAAGTTGAAGAAGAAGCAAATGTTTCAAAGATTTTAGGAACTTTAAAATTAATTAAAGGTGAAGGAAATGGGTTATTAATGCTAGATAAAGAATTATCTGTAAGAGTATTTACTCCACCAGTAAAATAATTTATAATATTAGTATGAATAAAATGAGATAAGTAATTATCTCATTTTTAATTAAATAACTAATGAAAGAATGGTGATTGTTTGAAATTAGTATCGTGGAATGTCAATGGTATAAGAGCATGCTTAAAAAATGGATTTATGGAGTCTTTTAATAAAATTGATGCAGATATATTTTGCTTACAAGAAACAAGAATACAAGAAGGTCAAGTAGACCTTGAATTAAATGGATATTATAAATACTTTAATTATGCTGAGAAGAAAGGTTATTCAAGTACTGCAATATTTACTAAGACTAAACCAATTAGTGTAAAAAATGATATAGGAATAGAAGAACACGATAAAGAAGGTAGAGTAATAACTGCTGAATATGAAGATTTTTATCTTGTTACCGTTTATACACCAAATTCAAAAAGAAAGCTTGAAAGACTTGAAAATAGAATGGAATGGGAAGATGATTTTAGGAAGTATTTAAAGAAGCTTGAAGAAAATAAACCTGTAATTGTTTGCGGTGATTTAAATGTAGCACATAAAGAAATTGATTTAGCTAGACCTAAAACAAATCATAAAAGTGCAGGATTCACTAATGAAGAAAGAGAAAAAATGACAACTTTATTAAATGATGGATTTATTGATACTTTTAGATATATTTATCCAGAAAAACCTGATATGTATAGTTGGTGGTCATATATGAGAAAAGCAAGAGAAAGAAATGTTGGATGGAGAATTGATTATTTCTTAATGTCTGATATCTTAAAAGATAAACTTAAAGATGCAAATATTTTAACTGAAATTTATGGAAGTGATCATTGTCCAGTTGAAATAATAATAGATTAATAACATATAGGAACACATAATTGATTTTATGTGTTTTTTTGATGAGATATATAACATATGATATATAATTTGATGTAAGTTTCATTTCCAACTATAATAAAGTTGTAGTTTATAATAGTCGGAAAATATGGAGTTTATACTTCATATTTTTGTTATATTATTAAAGAGGATTTTAAGATTATGATATAATTCTTTAGGTGAGAATTGAAATTAAGGTTAAAAAAATTATGGTTACCAGATATATTCCTTTAACCGCAATTGCAATTTCACATATTGTACTAAATCGACTTTCATAGTCTATGGGGATTCAATGTTCAGATTTTTATGATAAAAGCATAAAATTTGGTATTAGTAATTTGCATTGTGCTTTGATCTTGTAATTTTTATGATTTTTTTGTATTCAAAGTAGACCTTCATTAAAGATCTTTTAAAAAATATTAAATTGCTGAATTTATTCTCTCTTTATTACTAAAGGACCTTTAGTTAAATTAGTACTGCCACATAATCTGCATTTATAAATATCAACTTTAAAAACTTTTAAGAGAATTTCTCTAGTATTTAAACCGTCTAATTCACTTTTTTGATTGATATCTCTTAAAATGTTTTTTAAAATAATAAAAGTTTTCTTTTTAGAACGATTACTAAGAATTCCATAATGCCTCATTTTAATAAATCCTGGTGGTAAAATGTGCATAGAGAATCTTCTAATAAATTCGATTGGATGAAGACTCATAATTTTCATTTCTCCATCAGTTTTATAACTTTTATACTTAAAAGTTACAGCAGTATCAGTAACGCTTATTATTCTAGAATTTGAAATAGCAATTCTATGAGTATATCTACCTAAATATTCAATAGCATTATGAGCACCATGAAGAGTTTCTTTAATATTTATATTCCAGTTTTTCTTTTTTAAAAAAGAAATAAACTTTTTAAAAGCATACAAATCTTTTAAATATTGGTTATTACTAGTAAAAGTCAATTTGTCTGAAAGTTCTTCTAAACCTTCAAGAAAAAGAGCTCTAAATCTAGCAGCAATAACTCTTGCAGGAAAAAGAAAACCATTACTTTTAGATTTTTTAAATTTCAAATCATTTGTTAATCCACCACCAATAAGAATCATATGAATATGAGGATGATAACTAAGATTTGATCCAAAAGTATGAAGTAAACTAATAAAACCTATTTTAGCACCAAGATGTTTTTCTTCTATACTTAAAGATTTCATCGTATCAGCAGAAGCATTAAATAAAAGAGTATAAAGAATCTTTTGATTAGAAAGAAAAAGTTCATTTAACTCTTCAGGCACAGTAAAAACGCCGTGGAAATAAGAAGTATTTAAAATATCTTTTTTTCTAGCATCAATCCATTTAAGTTTTACAATACTCTGACAATTTGGACAATGTCTATTTCTACAAGAATTATAATGATTGATAGTAGTATTACAGTCATTACAAGTAACAGAATGACCACCTAAAGTTTTTGTTTTACAATTACTAATAGCATTTATTACTTTATCATTATGAAAACTAAAATATTTTTTACCATATTTTTTAAGATACAAATCATAATAATTTTGAAAAATGAATCTAATTGGATAATTTCCATATTTCTGCTTATATCGTTCAAGAAATTTAAAATAAGCCATTAAAATTACTCATCAAAAGGACTAATAATATTTAACTTATTAGGATTGGCTAATTGAACGTAAATAGTAGTTGAATGAATAGATTTATGACCTAATAATTTTTGTATTGTCAGTAAATCATAACCGTTTTCATACATATGACATCCGAAGTGATGGCGAAATAAATGGGGAGTTAAATGAATGTTAAAAACTTTAGCATGATCATTAATAGCACGGTTAATAGTGAATTTAGAGACCGGCTTAGTTCTATCATGGTATCCAGGAAATAAAAACTCCTTTGGCTTACCAGCAGCAAACCAATACTGAGTTAAAATAGTTAAAGCCTTTTTAGACAAAATAGCATAACGATCAGTTCTTGATTTAGTTTTTCTAATATAGAGTAACATATTTTTTCGACTGACATCTTCATATTTAAGATACTGAAGTTCAGAAACACGAATACCAGAGGAATAAAGAAGTGCAGCATAAGCCTTATGTCTTATATTTTCCAAAGAATCAATAAATTGAAAAATGATTTCTTTAGAATAAATTGTAGGTATTTTTTTAATAGTTTTCATAAAAGGAACTTGATATTTATCAAAAGGTTTCATTAAAATATAAATATATAAAAACCTTAATTGAGAAATATGAGCATTAATAGTACTAGCACTTAGTTTTCTAATATTTTTTAAATGTAAAATATAAATTCTTAATTCCTCATAAGATACATCTTCAAGTGGTTTAGAAAGTTCGGAATCAACCCAAGTTAAATATTGAATAAGAAAAGATGTGTAATTAATAACAGTATTTTTAGTTAAATCACGTATAGTTAAAATTTCGTTAAATTTAGCAATATATTTTGAATATTTTTTTCTAATCATTTGTGTCCTCCTTAAGACCTATAAATTAATTGTAGTAAATAATAATTGAAATTTAAAAGTTGGAGGACCTCGAGAATAAAAAAATAATAATATGTAATTGTAGTTGATGTTTAAAGATGATAAAATCATAATGGTAGTAGCACCTTTCTTGGTTTATTGTAATTGCTTTGTGTGGTAACTTAACAATAATACAATTTCTAAAAAAGGTCTACTATCAATACATAAAAATCGCTTCGAAATAGTGATTAAGATTCACCATTGCGAAGCGATTTTGTACAATAAAATAAAATAAATAAGTTTAAAGGGAGCTGATATGAAGAATTTGTTTTATTTTTACGATGACTATTATTTACCTATTGTTATTCCTATTTCTTTCTATAAAATTGATAAAGTTATTATGCTTAGAGAAAAAGGGAAAAGTAATTTAGAAGATTTTTATAATTTTAAGGAATATATTGAAAGTGAATTTAAAGATATTGTAATAGAAGATAGAGTAATTAAGCATTATAGCGATATTAAAAACATAATTAAAAAATATGACGGAGAATCATTTGCTTACTTTGATGGAGAAGCAAATTTAAATAAATTTATTCTTTTTGATAATGCAAAAGAAATGGATATTAAAAGATTATTAATTTCTGAGAAAAAAGGACTGATGTATGAATTTAGTAATGATCAAATAATTGAGCATGATATTAAAAAAATAGATTTAAACATTAAAGATTTAATAAATAGTTTTGGAGGTTCAATAGCAATTGATCAATCATCGATTTATAATTCAGATGCAGTGAATGAATTTCTTAATTGGATAATAAAAAACTATGGAAATTTTAAAAAAATTAATAAAAATGTATTTAAAAGAAATAATATTTTTATAAATGATAAAAAAACTCCAAATATTTCAACTATATTAAAAAATAAAATTAATGATTATGAAGAATATATTTTGATGGATTTAATTAATTTATTAAAAGAAAAGAAATATTTAGATTATAAAATTATTAGAAATAAAATATTTATTAATTATCATGATATTGGATTGAAAGAACTTATGAAAAAGCCAGGAACTTGGTTAGAAGCACTAATTTTTAGAACATTAAAAGAAATGAAAATATTTAATGATATTAAAACTAGTGTTGAGTTCTTATGGGATGACAATAGTAATGTACGAAATGAATTAGATGTACTTGCAATTAAAGATCAATTATTAATGTGCATATCATGTAAAGATACTAAAAGATATGGTAAAGAAGCCTTTAATGAAATAGAAGTATATAGTCAAAAAATTGGAGGAGATAGCGCTTTAAGAGTAATTATTACTACTGAAGAACCTGAATTTAAAGATGATTTAAAAAGAGCAGAAGAAATGAATATAAATGTAATAATATTTACAGGAGATATTAATGAACTTCAGAAGAAAGTGGAGATGATTTTATGGAAAAAGAATTAAGAAGTAAACATATTTTTATATTTCCTTTTAAAATTGAAAATATTAAAGAAAATGCAGTTACGTATTATTCATTTAAAAAGAAAACAGATCTTGATTTAGTAAATAGTATAATTAAAGAAAATGGAGAATGGATGCTTGAAACATATTCTGATTTATTTTCAAGTTATGATGAAAAGAAAATTGATTTAAGTTATAATACAAAACTTTATTTTTATGAAAGTGTAAGAAATGCTATATTTACATATTTTAATAAAGATGATCCGGAATCTTTATCTGATGAAATAATTCTTAATTATAATTATAAAATAAATGAAGATCCTAAATATCATATTAAAACATTTGATAAAGAATATATCCTTGATATAAAGAAAATAGGATTAAAAATATTTGAAACTGGTGTAGGAGTATTAAGTTTCTTTTTAGATAATTATAATGAAGAATATGATAAAGATGATATTTTAAAAATAAATGCACTTGGTAGAAATGTATATTTACCATTTATTGAAGCAAAAGAAGCTGGTGAAATACCGGAGTATATTGAAATCACAGGATTAAATGGTAAAAATACAAAAGAAGATTTTGAATTTGGTGAAAAATATAGTAAAGATACAATTAAACTTTCGAATATTATTACTGATATTTTAGGATTTGGTAGCTTTGGCAGCAAAATAGAAATACTTCCTTTAATTGATCATAGAATGTTTGTTATGAGTGTAAATAATGAATTAGGTTATTTTAATAAATATGAAAATGTTTCTGATCTTGATGAAGTTATTAATAATGATGAATATCTTTATAAATTTATATTTATAGATTCAGGAAAATTAAAATGTCAAAATAAAAAAATGCTAAATAAATCTTTAAAAGAATCTACATATAAAAGATGGATTGATAAAAAAAGTGTGTTTGGAATTAGTAGATACTCATTTGTGCTTTTAAAAGAAGACAATCAAATGGATGCATTAAATAACCATATGGAAACATTATATTTTGAAATGGTTGCATTAGTATTAGCACAAAGAGTCAGTTTATTAAATTTTTCTGATGAAATATCAAGAATTTCTAGACTTGATGAAAAAGATTCTAAACGTATTTTAAATTTATATCAAAATTATCTTCAATTCTCAAATAGAATGTTTTTTAGACAAGTTTCTGCTCAAGAACAAGGAATAGAATTATATAATACACTATTTAGCAAATCTGACATATTATTACTAATAGAAGATTTAAATAAAGAGATGGAATCACTTCATGAATATGCTAGACTTTCAAATTCTGATCAATCTCAAAAGTCACTTGAAATGATTGAAAACTTAAATAAATGGTTATTAGTTCCAACTTTTGTAACAGGATTATTGGGAATTAATATATTCCAAAGTAAATTTCATTCAATAGATACAATAAATCCAATTAATATAAATTTCTTTAGTTCATTTGGATTTTGGTTTTCAATGTCATTATTGACATTTTTGATGTTTGCAATAACTAAAATTGTACTTATTATATTTGAAAAGAAAATAATTAATAAAAAATAGATAAAATAATAGTATTTTAGGATGTTTAAAATAATAATAATTAGGTATAATTACTTTAGAGCTAAGATAGGAAAAATTAGAGATCGATAATGTTATCGTAGGAAAACGTTTTTCGATTATTGTATTGATTTAGGGAGGATGTATTTAATGAAAAAAATGTTAATGTTAATGTTAGTAATAGTATTAGTTTTTTCCGTTGTAGGATGTGCACCAAAAGCAACTGAAGAACCAGCTGCAAAAGCTGAAGAAAAAACAGAAGCTCCTGCACCTGAAAAGAAAGATTTAGAATTAACAATTTATGCTGGACTAATGGAAGATCACGCATTATTAGCTGTAAAAGAATTTGAAAAAGCTACAGGCGTAAAAACTCAAATGGTTCGTATGAGTGGTGGAGAAATTTTTTCAAGAATTAAAGCTGAAAAAGAAAATCCATCTGCAAGTGTTTGGTATGGTGGTGGAGCTTTAACTTTTATGGCTGCTGAAAACGAAGGATTATTAGAACATTATATTTCTCCAAATGCAGCAAATATTTTACCACAGTTAAAAGATCCTAATGGAGCTTGGACTGGAATATATGTTGGATATTTAGGAATTGAAGGAAATAAAAAATGGTTAGATGATAATGGTTATGAATTACCTAAAACATTTGATGATTTATTAAAACCTGAATTTAAAGGAAATATTGTTGTAGCTCACCCAGGTTCATCAAGTACTGCTTATAATTTATTAGCTACAATTTTACAAATAAAAGGCGAAGATGCAGGATTTGAATATATGCAAAAATTTAATGGTCAAGTTCGTCAATATACTAAATCAGGTAGTGCGCCTGGTAGAATGTGTGGAATGGGCGAAGCTCCAATAGCAATTGGATTTATTCATGATGCTATTAAATATCAAGAAGAAGGATATAAAGATTTAATTTTCACTGCTCCAGAAGGCGGAACTGGTTATGAAATAGGTGCTGCTGCAATTATTAAAGATGGTCCAGATCAAGAAGCTGCAAAAATGTTTATTGATTGGTGTTTAACTAAAGAAGCTCAAGAACTTGGTAAAACAGTTGGTTCATTCCAATTCTTGACTAATCCTGATGCAGTACCACCAGAGCAAGCTTTAAGTATTAAAGATACTAAATTAATTGATTATGATTTTAAATGGGCTGCTGACAATAGAAGCGAATTTTTAGAAAAATTTATGGAGCTTACAAAAACAACTCCTCCAACAGAATAGAGAAAATATATAAAAGCATCCTAAATGGGTGCTTTTACAATAATTATATTATGAGAGGAGTAAAAGATGGCTGAAAAAAAGAAACAAAGCAATAAATCGTTAAAAATGAAATCAGAAATTGCAAATATGATAAATGTTACACATGATCCGGTATTATTTATTACAATACTTACAATATTACTTGCAATTACTATGTTCATTGTTTTACCATTAATAAACATTTTAAAAGAAAGTTTCCTTTATGAAGGAAATTTATCATTGCATCATTATACAGAAATATTTAGATTGACATATAATAAAGAAATTATTTTTAATACATTAAAATTAGGAATTGTTGTAAGTATAATTTCAACAATAATTGGATTTTTATTTGCATATGCATCTGCATATTTAAAAATGGCAAATAAAAAAATGTTAAATGCTATTGCAATATTGCCAATTATTTCTCCACCATTTGTGGTAGGTTTATCTGCAATATTGTTATTTGGTAGAATTGGTTTAATATCAAGAGGAATATTTGGATTTGAAAATGCTGAAATTTATGGATTTAGAGGACTTGTATTAGTTCAAGTATTAACTTTTTTTCCAGTAGCATATCTTGTGATGGTAGGTTTACTTCAAGAAATTGATCCTTCTGTTGAAGAAGCTGCAAGAGATCTTGGAGCATCAAGATATCAAGTGTTTTCAACTGTAACATTGCCTTTAATGGTACCGGGAATTGCAAATGCTGGACTTTTAGTATTTATTCAATCTGTAGCTGATTTTGGAAATCCAATGGTTATAGGTGGTAATTATACTACAATGGCTGTTCAAATATATATGCAAGGTATTGGAAGCTTAAATATGAGTGGAGCAACAGCATTAGCTATAATGTTATTGTTAATTTCTGTATTTGCATTCTTATTGCAAAAATATTATATTGGAAAAAAATCTTATATTACAGTGACAGGAAAAGTTTCAAGAGCTAGAGTATTGATTGATGATAAAAAAATTGTTAAACCTATTAGTATTATTATAATACTTATAAGCATTTTGGTAGGAATGATGTATATATTAATACCAATAGGATCTTTTGTTAAATTATGGGGAGTTGATTATTCTCTTACTTTAGATCATTATAAATATGTATTTAATATTGGATTTAAACCAATTTATGATACAACTAGATTAGCATTAATTGCTACACCTATTACAGGTATATTATCAATGATAGTTGCTTTCTTAGTTGTTAGAAAGAAATTTTTGGGGAGAACGTATATGGACTTTACGACGATGTTATCTATAGCAATCCCAGGAACTGTTGTTGGTTTAGGATATGTTATTACATTTAATAAACCACCAATTGTTTTAACTGGAACAGGAGTCATTTTAATTATTGCATTTGTTATGAGATCTATGCCAGTAGGTATAAGATCTGGAATGGCAGCATTGCAACAAATTGATCCTTCTATTGAGGAAGCTGCATGTGTTTTAGGTGCAGATAGTAAAAAAGTATTTACCTCAGTGACTTTACCAATGATTAAGCCAGCATTTTTTAGTGGGTTAGTTTATGCATTTGCACGAAGTATGACGTTAGTTAGTACAATAATATTTTTAGTTTCTGCTAAATATAGTTTATTAACTGTTACTACTATGAGTCAAATAGATCAAGGTAAAATTGGAGTTGCTTATGTTTATTCAACAATATTAATAGTTATTGTTGGATCAATAATTGCTATAATGAGTTATGCTCTTAAAAAAATGGGTACTAGTACAGGTAAAATAGATAACTAGGAGGCAAAAAATGAAAAAAGGTATTTCAATTAAAGATATGACTAAAATATTTGTAATAAACAATGATAAAAATGTTGTAGCTGTAAACAATGTGAATTTAGAAGTTCAACCTGGTGAGTTTGTTACTTTATTAGGACCATCAGGGTGTGGTAAAACTACACTTTTAAGAATGGTTGCAGGTTTTGAAACATTAACTGAAGGGAAAATTTTAATTGGTGAAGAAAATGTTGCTAAATTAACGCCTGATAAAAGGGATACTGCATTAGTATTTCAAAATTATGCATTATTTCCTCATTTAAATGTATATGATAATATTGCATATGGCTTAAAATTACAAAAATTACCAAAAAAAGAAATTACTGAAAGAGTTCAAAAAATATTGGATTTAATGAAAATGAATGATTTTGCATATAGAGTTCCTTCTCAAATGTCAGGGGGACAACAGCAAAGAGTATCATTAGCAAGAGCCTTAGTTATGGAGCCGGGAGTTTTATTATTTGATGAGCCGCTTTCTAATCTTGATGCTAAATTAAGAATTCATATGAGGGATGAAATTAGAAAATTACAAAAAGAAGTTGGTATTACATCACTTTATGTAACACATGATCAATCGGAAGCAATGGGATTATCTGACAGGGTAGTAATTATGAAAGATGGGGTTATTCAGCAAGTTGGATCTCCAAAAGAAATATATCAAAGACCGGCTAATAGTTTTGTAGCTAATTTTATTGGAAGAGCAAATGATATTAACGGTACTATTCAATCTAAAACTGAAGAAGGTTATGTAATTGATATTAAAGGAATTACATATAATGTTAAAAGTGATAGAAAATATTCGGTTGGAGATAATGTAGGATTAATTATAAGACCTGAAAGTATTATAATTGGTAAAGAAAGTTATAAAACTGTTGTGACAAAAAGTATTTTTATGGGTGAAAACCATGAATATGAAGTTAATTGGGATGGAAAAGTAATTCAAATAAGTCAATCTAATCCATTTGGTAAAATTGAATATGAATTAAATCAAGAAATGAGTATTGGATTTGATGAGTCTTCATTACATCTGTTATAATATTATTTTAACATCGTTTCAGTTATGAAGAATTGAATAACTTATTGAGAGCGGATAGCAGATGAAATTTACTTATATAGTGATGGATTATGTTTATTTGCTTTTTTTTACTATTCACTTTGAAAGTATTAATAAATTAAAAAAAATGGAAAGAAATATATATTTCTTACAAATAATTAATCAAAGAATAAAATGCTTATGTGATAAAGTCAAATAAACCGGGTATAGGTGCTACAGAAGAAGACTTATAGAGAGGTGATAGTATGGAGTTAACTAGTTACGCTATTAGACTATCAGAAACAATATTACAAAATCTAATGTGTATTTATTATTGGAAGATGATTTAAATGGAAGTAGTTGAAATTTTTATTAGAATTGGATTAGCAATTATAATTGGCGGATTCATTGGATACGAAAGAGAAATAAAAAATAGACCAGCTGGTTTTAGTACACACATTTTAGTTTGTGTTGGAGCTACTGTTGTTGGATTAATTCAGGTACAAATGATTCATGATACAATTATATTAATTAATAGTAATCCGAACTTAGCTAATGCTTTAAAAGCTGATATTGGAAGAGTTGTAGCTCAAGTTGTAACTGGTGTAGGATTTTTAGGTGCTGGTACAATCATGGTTGATAAAGGAGCGATTAAAGGTCTTACTACTGCAACAACTTTGTGGGTAGTTGCATGTATTGGTATTGCAGTTGGACTTGGATATTATGAAATATCAATAGTGGCTGCAATAATGGTAATATTTATTATGCATGTACTTAAAAGATTGGAAATTATTGCAAAAAATAGAAAGTTTAAAAGTAGAATTGAAGTTTCATATGAGGGAGATAATCCTAATTTTATTGAAGATTCAGTGGAGTATTTTAGAAAAAATAAATTACAAATAAGAGATATTAAATATTTAGAAAAAAGCACAGAAAAAATAAAGGTTTGTGTATTTATAATGTATACTGGTAAAATAAGGAATTTAAAACAAGTTGTAAGTAATTTTGCAAATAGAGAATCGGTTATATCTGTATCTGAAAAACAGTTTAATTTGGAGGACTAATGAAAAAAATAATTTTTATTTTTTTAATATTGTTAATAATTATTTTAAATGGTTGTCAAAATAAAGAAACAATCGCTGAAAACGAAGTTTTAGTAATTTATTCTCCGCATCCATTAGAATTTATTGATCCTATTATAGGAGAATTTGAAAATGAAACTGGTATTGTTGTTGAAGTAGTAGTTTCTGGAACTGGTGAGTTATTAAATCGAATAGATTCTGAAAAAGATAATCCTGTCTGCGATGTATTATGGGGTGGTTCTTTAACAACTATTGAAAGCGATAAAGAACTTTTTGAAAAATATTATTCAAAAAATGAAGATCATGCTATTTATAAAAATGAAGATGGTTATATTACAAGATTTACTATGATGCCAAGTGTTATTATGATAAATTCAAATTTGATAGGCAATATTAAAATCGAAGGATATAAGGATTTATTAAATAAAAAGTTAAAAGGTAAAATTGCATATGCTGATCCTTCAAAATCATCATCATCTTTTGAACAATTACTTAATCAACTTAGTGCAATGGGAAATGGTGACATTTATGAAGGATGGAATTATATTTATGAATTAATTATTAATTTAGATAATAATTTATTAGAAAGCTCATCATCCGTATATAATGGAGTTGTTGAAGGAAAGTATATTGTGGGTTTAACTTTCGAAGAACCAGCAGCAAAATTTCTAGATGATGGAGCACCAATTAAAATTGTTTATCCTATAGAAGGTACAATTTTTAGACCAGATGGTGTTTCAATAATCAAAGGAACTGATAAATATGATGAAGCGGCAATGTTCATTGATTTTGTAACAAGCAAAGAAATTCAGACTTTTATTGCAACTGAATTAAATAGAAGATCGGCTAGAGATGATGTTATGCAAGCTTCAAATTTAGTGCCATATGAAGATATAGTTTTAGAAGAAGATGATCATAATTATGTTTCAATACATAAAGATGAAATAATAGCAAAATATAAAAAGCTTTTTAATCAAATTAATTATAATAGATAAAGGTGAAAAAATGAAATATAACCATTATTACAAAGATGATCTAAAAAAAATGTTAATACTTTATGGAATAAGTTTTATTATAATAATTGTAATTTTGTTTTATGCCTTTTTGCAAATTTATTCTAAGCATATTGTGACTGTTAATAATAAAAAATATAATGAATTTACTAATACGATTTTATTTAATGGAATTAAAGCCTATGAAGATAAAATTTATGATTTTGAAAAAGACCAAACAATTTCTAAATATTTTTTAACCGGCAAAAATCAATCGGAAGTGTATGATGAAATGTATAAATTTATTAATAGTACAAAACTAAAAAGTGTTTTTTATATTGTAGATACTAAAGGAGACACTTTATTAACAAGTAATTATGTTGATTCTCCATATAACAGCTATGAAATTTTCATTTCAGGTTTGTTTAAGCAGCTTAAGAATAATCCGAAGAATATTGTATATATGAATAATAAAATTCAAATTGATTTAACAAAAAGAACAATATATTCTATTGGTAAAGCAATAATGATAAATGGTGAAATTAAAGGTTATTTAGTATTTGATATTCTTGAGAGTGAATTAAAAAAGGAAATTTTAAATACTGATGTTGAAACGTTAGTTATTACTGATAAATATAATAATGCTATATTAGCAACTAATAATGTATTTTTAGATGATATCGGAAAATTTTCATTGAAATCTAAATTTAATAATGTTAAATCTACAATTGAATTTAATGATAAAATATATTATTACAATGTATCTAATCTTTTTAATGGCACAATTATAATTTATACTTTATCTGAACTTAATTCCATTAATGATTTATTAGCTACAACAATTTTATTTGCATTTATTACAATGCTAGGTTTATTTATTATTACAATTATAATGGCGGATTATATTGCTAAAAAGAAAACAAAATCTATTGAGTTGTTAATTAATTCAATAAATCAAGTTCAAGATGGAAATTTAAATGCATTTTTAGATATTAAAAGTGGTGATGAATTTGAATTAATTGGTAAACATTTTAATAAAATGTTAAATAGACTTGAATTATTAATTAATAAAAATTTAGAATTGACAAATAGAAATCAGATTGCAGAAATAAAACAATTAGAATCGCAGTTTAATCCACATTTTATTTTTAATACTTTAGAAACATTAAAATATATGATTGCAATTGATAAAGAAAAAGCTACAGAAATGATAATAAAATTTGCAAATATTTTAAGATATAGTATTGATTATGAAAATAAAACAATTAAATTAGAACAGGATATTAGTTATTTAAATAATTATTTGACTATACAGAAATTTAGATATAATGATCGGCTTACTTATGAAATGAATATTGAAGAGGATTCAAAAAAACTAATTGTACCTAAATTGATTTTGCAACCAATTATTGAGAATTGTATTAATCATAGTTATAAAAGAAAAGAGTCATTACATATAGTTTTAGATATTTCAATTATAAATAATGAACTTATTATGGTTGTTAAGGATAACGGCGATGGAATAACAAAATCAAGATTAAATGAAATTATGCTTAAACTAGATGATAATAGTATTGAAAATAACAATATTGGATTATCAAATATCCATAGAAGATTAAAACTATTGTTTGGTGAAAAATATGGTATATTTATTGAAAGCGAAGAAAATATTGGAACTATAGTTACAATTAAAATACCTAAAATAAATGAATCATTAACTTAAATTGGAGGTTATATGTTTAAAATATTAATTGTAGAAGATGAAGAATTAATTAGAAAAGGATTAGCATATACTTTTAATTGGATAAATTATGATTGTGTTGTAATCGGTGAAGCGAGAAATGGTAAAGAAGGTTATGAATTAATTAATGAGAAAAAACCTGATATTGTTATAACAGATATTAAAATGCCACTATTAGACGGATTAGAAATGTTAGGAAGTTTTGAAAAAAGAGATTTTGAAACTATAGTTATTTCTGGATATGCAGAATTTGATTATGCAAAAAAAGCAATTGAATATGATGTTTCGGAATTTATGTTAAAACCTTTGGATCATAATGAATTAGGGAATGTAATTCAAAAAATAACTAAAAAAATTTGTGATAAAAAAATGATTAATACTATATCAGAAAATATTAAAGATTTTTCAGAAATAGTGTTACTTGATTTAGAATTGTATTTTCATAATTCAAACTATGAATCATGGATGATTCCGAAAGTTATGGAGTATATTAGTAAAAATTATTCTAGAAAAGCAAATATTAATGAAATTGCTGATGAATTAAGAGTAAGTGCAACCTATTTAAGTAAAAAATTTAAAAATGAAACAAAACATACTTTTAATGCTTTTTTAAATAAATATAGAATTCAGAAAGCAATTAAATTAATAAATGAAGATAATATGAAAATATATGAAATTGCTGAATTAGTTGGATTCACTGAATATAAATATTTCTCAAAAGTTTTTAAAAAATATTTGAAGCATTCACCAACTGAATTTATGAATGTTAATTTATATATTAAAAATAAGAAATCGTAAGCAGAGGAGTATTCTTCTGTTTTTATTTTTCGTTTTTATAACTCAATATGTTATAATAAATGTGTAAATATGTAGAAAAGAATGGAGTATTATGGAATTTATATATAATGAATTAATAAAAATGATTGATAAAGAAAGAGTTTTAAAAAATGAGATGCTAAAAAATCATACGAATTTTAAGATTGGTGGTCCTGCAAAACTTTTAATTAATATTGAATCGATAGATGAAATTAAATATATTATCGAGATATGTAAAAAAAATAATATTGATTATTATATACTTGGAAATGGTACAAATCTTTTAGTTCCTGATGAAGGGCTCGATGCAGTAATAATAAAAATTTCAAATGAATTTAATAATTATGAAATAAAAGATAATCAAGTATATGCAAATGCAGGAATGCTTTTATCAACTTTGGCTAAAAAAGTTTTAAAAGAATCATTATCTGGCTTTGAATTTGCTTCTGGAATTCCTGGAACAATTGGTGGAGCTATTTATATGAATGCAGGAGCATATGGTGGAGAAATGAAAGACATTGTAAAATATGCAGAAGTACTTGATAATGATGGAAATATAATTAAAATTTCAAATGAGGATTTAGAATTAGGCTATAGAACATCTATAATAAGTAAAAATAATTATATTGTTTTAAATGTGTGTTTTGAATTAAAACATGGGAATAAAGATGATATTATAAATGAAATGAATGAATTAGATGAAAAAAGAATATCAAAACAACCTCTGGATTTGCCATCGGCTGGTTCAACATTTAAAAGACCTGTTGGTTATTATGCAGGTAAATTAATTGATGACTCTGGACTTAGAGGATTTAGATATAAAGATGCACAAATTAGTGAAAAACATTGTGGTTTTGTTGTAAATCGTGGGGAAGCTACTTGTGAAGATGTACTTGATCTTATTGATATGGTTCGAAAAATAGTTTATGATAAATTTGAAGTGAAATTGGAAAGGGAAGTTAGAATATTAGGACGTGATTAATTTGGCTATTAAATATGATTTTCATATGCATACAAAATATAGCGATGGTAAAAGTACAATGGAAGAAAATGTAAAAGAAGCAATTAAGAAAGATCTTCATATAATTGCTATTACAGACCATGGTCCTGGGCATCTGGTTTATGGTATAAAAGAAAGAGATATTCTAAAATTAAGAGAAGAAGTAAATGATTTACAAAGAAAATATCCTCAAATTCAAATTTTATTAGGAATTGAAGCAAATATTTTAGGAGCAGATGGTAAAATTGATTTAACTGATTTAGTTGAGGAAAATATTGATATTTTAATAGCTGGTTATCACTTTGGCTCACGTCCGTCTAAATTTTGTAGAGATATGAGAATTCATATGTATAATCTTTTAGGTTTAAAAATTAAATATTTTAGAAATAAAATAGTAAATGAAAATACAATGGCACTTATTAATGCAATGGAAAAATATAATATTGATGTTTTAACGCATCCTGGAGATAAAGGAAAAGTAGACATAGATTTAGTTGCACAAGTAGCTGCTAAAACTGGAACAAAACTCGAGATTAATGAACGTCATACCCATTTAACGGTTGAAGAAATTAAAATTGCAATGAAATATGATGTGAAATTTATAATTTCATCAGATGCACATTTCTATGAACATATTGGTGTTTATAATGATGCACTTAATAGAGTTAAAGAAGCGGGTTTAGATTTAAGAAGAGTTGTAAATTATGAAGGAGATAAATAATGGAATTTGTTATAATTACTGGGTTGTCTGGTGCAGGCAAAAGTCAAGCGAAGAAAATATTTGAAGATAATGAATATTATTGCATTGATAATTTACCACCTGAACTAATAAGCGATTTTATTAATTTATGCGACAATAATATTCAGGAGATAAATAAAGTTGCACTTGTTTCTGATGTAAGAAATAAACAATTTTTCCAAAATCTATCTTCAAATTTAGACAAACTTAAGGAAAATAATTTTAATTATACTATATTATTTTTAGAAGCTGATACTCAAACTTTAATAAATAGATATAAGGAGACAAGAAGAACACATCCTTTAAGACCAAATGGTAGTATTGAAAAAGCAATTAATGAAGAAAGAGAAATATTATCTGTATTAAGAGAGAAAGCAGATTATATTTTAAAAACAGATAATTTAAATTTAACAGAACTTAAAAATCGTATAAATGAAATATTTTTAAATGAAAATTTGCATAAAGAAATGAATGTTGTTTTCAAATCTTTTGGATTTAAAAAAGGAATTCCTTTAGATGCAGATTATGTTTTTGATGTGAGATTTTTACCAAATCCATATTATGTTGAAGAATTAAGATTTAAGACTGGAAACGATAAAGAAGTTAGAGATTATGTAATGAGTTTTAAAGAATCAAAAAAAATTTATAAAAAAATTAAGGATTTAATTGATTATGCAACTGATATATGTAGAAAAAATGAAAGAAAACAAGTAATAATAGCAATAGGTTGTACTGGTGGGCATCATAGATCAGTTACTTTTATAAATGAGTTGTATTTTGAAATGTCAAAAAAACATAAAAATGTGATTAAAGTACATAGAGATATTACTAAGTAGGTGAAAAATGGAAAGCGAATTAAAAATTGTAGTAATTGGAGGGGGGACAGGCCTTTCGATTTTATTAAAAGGATTAAAAACAAGATATTCAAATATTACAGCAATAGTAACTGTTGCTGATGATGGCGGCGGTTCGGGAGTGCTTCGAGAGGATTTAGGGATGCTTCCACCAGGTGATATTAGAAGTTGTATCCTTGCATTAGCAAATACTGAACCTGTTATGGAGAAATTATTAAAATATAGATTTGAAGAAGGAAGATTAAAAGGACAAAGCTTTGGAAATTTATTTATTGCTGCAATGAATGGTATAAGTCAAAATTTTGAATATGCAATTGAAAAAATAAGTGATATACTTGCTGTTACTGGAAAAGTTCTTCCAGTATCAAATGAAGATGTAAATTTAGTTGCTTATTTGGAAAACGGATCTATAATAAATGGTGAATCAAATATTCCGAGTCAAGTAATAAAAGAAAATTCTAAAATTAAAAGAATAGAATACAATAAAAAGAATGTAAGATCTGTTCAGGCTGTTCCTAAAGCAATAATGGAAGCCGATATTATTTTAGTTGGGCCTGGTAGTCTTTATACGAGTATAATGCCATGTTTAATAATCGAAGATGTAAAAAATGCACTTTTAAAAACAGAATCAAAAATAGTATATGTTACTAATTTGATGACTCAACATGGAGAAACTGACGACTATAATATTAAAGATCATGTTGAAGCATCAATTAAACATATTGGTGAAAATATTTATGATTATGTAGTTGTTAATAGTGGTGAAATAAACGATAATGATAGAAAAAGATATCATAAGGAAAATTCTGAATTTTTAATTGTAACTGATGAAGATAGAGAGTATTTTAATGAAAATAATATTGAAATTATTGAAGACAATTTATTAGAAGTTGTTAAAGGTTATGTAAGACATGATTCAGTAAAGGTTGCAAATATGATAAATAGTTTGATTGAGATAAAAATATATGATAAATAACTAAATGTAGATAAACTAATCTACATTTTTTTGTTAAATTTTCTTAATAGTTAATTGAAAAATACAGGTTTTTCATACCTACCGTACGTACGGTATAGAAAAACGGACTAAAAGACACTTTATACTTCTTGACATGGTCAATTTTGATTGTTAAAGTGATTATTGTAAAAATAACAAAACTTGAAAAGGCCTTTAAGTTTTAAGAAAATTATGTGAAATTACAAAATTGAATTATTTAAATAGGGGGAAATATGTCTACTAGTGCAAAAAAATTAAATGATGAATTTAAACCATTTATTGCTGCTGACAAAGTAATGCCGGAATTTACTGCTACATCAATTATTTTAGGTATTATAATGTCAATAATATTTGGTGGAGCAAACGCTTACCTTGGATTAAAAGTTGGGATGACAATTAGTGCGTCAATACCAGCAGCTGTAATATCAATGGGAATTATTAGAGGAATTATGAAAAAAGATTCAATATTGGAAAACAATATGGTTCAAACTATTGGATCGGCTGGTGAATCATTAGCTGCAGGAGCAATCTTTACTTTACCTGCATTATATATTTGGCTTGAAGAATGGAACATGGGTGCTCCTAATTATATGACTATAGTATCAATAGCTTTGGTTGGTGGATTACTTGGTGTATTTTTTATGGTACCTTTAAGAAAAGCATTAATTGTTAAAGAACATGGTGTTTTACCATATCCAGAAGGAACTGCTTGTGCTGAAGTATTATTAGCAGGAGAAGAAGGTGGATCAAAAGCAAAAGCAACATTTACAGGTTTAGGAATTGGTGCAGTTTACAAGTTCGTTAATAGTGGACTTGGAATGTTTGAAGGTGAAATTGAAACGACTGTTAAAGGTTTTGATGGCGCTGCAATAGGTATGGATGTTATGCCAGCATTATTAGGGGTAGGATTTATAATAGGCAAGAAAATTTCTTCTTATATGTTAGCGGGTGCTGTAATAGGTTGGTTTGGTTTTATTCCTATGATTGCTAAAATTGGTAGTATAGCAGATATTACTATGTATCCTGCTTCAGTTCCAATTTCTGAATTAGGGCATTGGGGAATTTGGGATAATTATATTAGATATATTGGTGCTGGAGCAGTTGCTTTCGGCGGTATATTTAGTTTAATTAAATCTTTACCATTAATTATTACTACTTTTAAAGATGCGATGAGTGATTATGGTTCTAAAAATGGCGAATCAAATTCTGTAAGAACAAATCAAGATATGTCAATGAAAATTGTTTTAATAGCAATATTAGCTATAGTATTAGCTATGGCTATGTTACCAGTAATTCCAGTTGGATTTGGTGGAGCATTATTAATTGCAATATTTGGTTTTTTCTTTGCAACAGTTTCTTCAAGAATTGTTGGTTTAGTAGGATCTTCTTCAAATCCAGTTTCAGGTATGACAATTGCAACTTTAGTAATTGTTGCTATAATATTTAAAATGACTGGAAATGATGGGCATGCAGGAATGATTGCAACTTTAACAATTGGTTCAATTGTTTGTATTATTGCAGCTATGGCTGGAGATACATCTCAAGATTTAAAAACCGGTTTCTTAGTTGGAGCTACTCCAAAGAAACAGCAATATGGTGAGATAATTGGTGCAGTTGCTGCTGCTATAGCAATTGGTGGAGTTTTAACTTTATTAAATAATGCGTGGGGATTCGGTTCAACGGAATTACCTGCTCCACAAGCTACTTTGATGAGGTTAGTAATTGAAGGTGTAATGGGCGGAACATTACCATGGTCATTAATATTTGTCGGTGTTGGTATTGGTGTAGCAATTGAATTATTAGGTCTTCCTGTATTACCTATAGCAATTGGTTTATATTTACCTATCCACTTAAGTACTCCAATTATGGTTGGTGGTATTATCAGAGGTTACTTAGATAATAAACAAGAAAAATTAAATGATAATAAAGTTAAAAATCAAATTGAAGAAGGTATATTATATGCTTCAGGTTTGATTGCTGGTGAAGGTTTAATTGGAATCGCACTTGCTGGAGCTGCAGTATTAGGTATTAATTTAAATATTGGAATGAATTTTGGACAAATTGGTGCAGTAATTGCATTTGGTTTATTAACAATTACATTATTACAACATTCAGTATTTTCAAAAGAAAAATAATTATAATGTTCATTTAGGTGGCTACTTTTTAGTAGCTGCCTATTATACGAGGAGTGTACTAAATGAAAAAGAAAATAAGTGAAAAAGATAATTTATTAGATTACGTGCCAGTGAAAGTTGAAAAAATTGAGACTTATATTAATGATAATGGTTTAGTAGACATTATTATACCAAGAGATGGTTGGTTTGATAGTTTAATAAGAAAAATTGCTAGAACACCAGATAAAAAAGTAATTAGTCTTGATTCATTAGGTAGCGGCGTATGGAATGCAATTGACAATGAAAGAAATCTTTATGATATTTCGAAAATCATAAAAAATAAATTTGGAGCTGATGCAGATCCGTTATACGATAGATTATCATCATTTATTAGACTTCTTAGTAATAATGAATTTATTAAGTTAAATAGAGTTGATGAATAATGATAAAATTAATATCGGAAATTTTGTTTTTTGCAATTGCAATGACTATTTTATTAGCTTGGGGTTATATAAAACAGCAGAAGAAAAATAATTTGCTTTTTAAAAAGTTAATAAATAATGCTGAAATTAGAATAATTGATTATTTAAAAGAAAATGAAACGATTACAAAACATAAAATCGAAGAAATGATTAAAGATACTAAAGCGAGTTTGTATTGGTCTAAAAGCAAGTTAAAAATAGTTGAACCAAAAAGTATTTCAATAAGTTTAATTAATGATTTAGTTGAAAAGAAATTAATTGAAAGGGACTTAAAAAACAAATATACTTTAGCTAAATAGGAGTGAAGAATAAAATGAAGAATGTTTTAGGAAATTTAAAACCAAATGATGTTTTTACATATTTTGAAGAATTAACAAGAATTCCAAGAGGTTCTGGAAATGAAGGCGAAGTAAGCGATTATTTAGTTGAATTTGCGAAGAAAAATAATTTGGAATATATTCAAGAAGAATGTAAGAATGTTATAATTAAAAAAAGTGCAACAAAAGGATATGAAAACGGAAAAAGAGTAATTCTTCAAGGACATATGGATATTGTATGTGCTAAAAATGAAGATTATGAATTTGATTTTGAAAAAGATCCAATTGAACTTGTTATTGATGGTGATTTTATTAGAACAAAAGGTACTACACTTGGTGCAGACAATGGGATTGCAGTAGCAATGTCAATGGCTATATTAGCATCAAATGAAATTGAACATCCGGAAATATCAGCTTTATTTACAATTTCTGAAGAAACTGGAATGGATGGAGCTTTACTTTTGAATTCTGAAAGTATAAAAGGCGATTTACTAATTAATATTGATTCAGAAGAAGAGGGAACAGTTTTATCTTCATGTGCAGGTGGTGTTAATAGCAATATTCATATGTCATATGATAAAGTGAAAAATGACAAAGAAACTTATGAAATATCAATAAAAGGTCTTATTGGCGGCCACTCTGGAATTGAAATCAATAAAAACCGCGCAAGTGCAATTAAATTAATGGGAAGACTTTTAAGAAAAATTGATAATAAAATGGATTATAACTTGTCGAGCATCAATGGTGGCGAAAAAATGAACGCTATTCCTAAAAGATGCAGTGCGATAATTTCTATAAATGATAATGAAATAAAGGTACTAGAAAATTTATTAAATGAAATGCAAAATGTTTTTTCTAGTGAATTTGAAATATCAGATCCTGAAATAAAAATTTACATTAAGAAGATAGAGAATGAAGAATTTTATATTAATGAAAATGATAAAAACAGACTAATTTCTTTAATAAGATTAATACCTCAAGGTGTTCAAACAATGAGTTCAAAAATGGTTGGACTTGTTGAAAGTTCAAATAATCTAGGTGTTATTGAAACAAAAGAAAATGAAATATATATAATTAATGCAATAAGAAGTTCTGTAAAAAGTTTAAAAGATGAAATTATTAATAGAATTAAAGAAATTTCTGATTTAGTAAAAGCGACTAATTGTCTGGAAGCAGATTATCCTGAGTGGGAATATAAAATTGATTCTCCAATTAGAGATTTAATGATTGAAAGATATAAAACATTATATAATAAAGAATTAAAAGTTGATGCAATTCATGCTGGTCTTGAATGCGGTCTTTTAAAAGAAAAAGTTGGAGATATTGATATGATTTCAATGGGACCAAATATTTACGATGTACATACGCCAGATGAGCATTTAAGTATTTCTTCAACTGAAAGAGTATATAATTTCTTAGTTGAAGTATTAAAAGAAATAAAATAACATAATATAGCTAAAAAAATCCTGCAATTAATTTGTAGGATTTTTTACCATCTAGCACCAAGAAATGTTTTGGTAATGGTTGATTTTTTATTTGCATTTTGTAAATTTTCTTTTATAGAAATTGAAGACCATATAGAGTCTCTAAGTTGATTTCTTATTTTATTTGCAGTAATTGAAGAATAGATTTCAGAAAGTGCAAGATATCCTTCAAGTATTGAAATAAACTGAAATGCTAAAATATCAGTATTAATATTGTTAACTATAAGTTTTTCTTTCTTTCCTTCATCAATTATTTCCATAATTGTATCTTTTAAAAAATCATAATATTGATCAATTCTTTCTCTAACAAAAATAAATTTTGAAGATCCAACTTTTAACATTTGATGAAAATTTAATGGTTTGGAATAATTTTTATTATATCTATAAGCTAGATTTGTATTAAATTCAATTATTGATGAAAATAAAGTTAGAATTTTATCTTTAGGATTATCTAATTCAGATTGAGAACTTTCAATATGATGTTCAATTGAATCAAGTAAGTATCCTATACAAGTAATAAATATATCTTCTTTATTTTTATAATGATAATAAAGTGAAGCTTTTTTTATACCAGATTCTGCAGCAATTAAATTCATTGTGGTATTTTCATAACCTTTTGTTAAAAAATTTTTTAATGATGATGCAATTATTTTATCTTTTGTACTCATATGAGTTTCCTTTCAATTAGAACATTAATTTTATGATTCTACTAGGGCGACCTGCTTTAGAAATAATTTTCTTCCCTATTATTTTAGAATAGCCATTTAATTCCAGTTTATTTATAATTCTATTCATACTTCTTGGTGAAATTTCTAAATGATTAGCAAGTTCATGTGAAGTGAATGATTTCTTTTTTAGTTCATCAATTAAACAGTGAAGTTTAAAAATTGTATTAATGCTTATATTTGTTTTAGAAGCAATTTCATTATATTTTTTATCAATTATCATATTATCATCTTCAATGTTTTTCTCAGTTGAAACAATTGGACCTATGATTTTTTTATTATACACTATAAAAGCCATATTGCCATTTGAATTTTTTGCTTTTTTCATTCCTTTTTGAGCATTGTATTTTGCTTCTCTAACAGTAATACCATATCCAATACCGATACTTATAGTACTTGAAGTGTTTTTAGATACATCGCTTATAATATCTAAATTTTGAAAACTTTGAGTTTCAGTTTCAAGTATTGATTTAGTACAAAATAAAAGATATTGTTTTAAACCAACCTCAACAACTGTTGCTTGGATTTTTTGCGCAAAAATATATATTTCTTGAGTTACATTTGTTTTTTCAAGAAGCATTTGATATTCATTTTCGTTAATTAAAGAAAATTCATTAATTGGATCAATTTCTATTGAAATTACAACTGTTTGGCTTTTTTCATTAATTTTGGCTTCTCTTTTTAATTCTAAATGTCTAATTGTTTGCTTTATTATATCTAGTGTTGGATCAAGCTTGATACATGGAATATTTTTTTCTTTTAGTGAAATATACACACTTGATAAACCTGTAATGCAACAAGAAACATTATTAGAATAATAGTTTTCCATATGAAATGATTCTAAGGATTCAATTATATTCCCTTTAAAAACATCAGAGCTTGGAATGAAAATATTTATTTTAGATTCATCAAAACCAATATTTTTATAAATTTTATTAATTGATTCTTTATTATATGAATCTATACTGATATTTGAAATATCGTAATTATTAATAATATTTGCTTTTAAAAGAGCGGTTAAAAGTTGGCTTTCATCATTTCTAATATAAACCCATGGAAGTGTCGAGAGCATAGCAGCGTTAATTATTGTATATGGAATTTTTCCTGTAAAAAGTAATGCATCTAAACTACTTTCTTGAATTTTAATCAATTTTATTAAATTTGAAATTTCTGTGGTATTTTCAAATTTAATATTGCTATACGAAATATCAGAAAAATTTTCATCAATAATATTATTGATGATTTTTATGCTTCTTGAATGACCAATTATTCCTAAGTTTAAGTCCATTTTATCACTTCCTTAATATGTTTAAAGTTTATATTAAAAAATAATAAAAGTCAATTTAAAGACTCTATACAGTCGTGACTTTAAATGATATGGTATATATAATAGAGAAACAGTAGATTGGGAGGAAAAAAATGAAGAAATATGTGGCTGAACCGTTTAAAATTAAGATGGTAGAAACAATTAAAATGACAACAAGAGAAGAAAGAGAAGAGTTATTGAAAAAAGCTAATTATAATGTTTTTGCTCTTAACTCAGGTGATGTGTATATCGATATGTTAACTGATAGTGGTACTGGTGCAATGAGTGATAAGCAATGGGCAGGTATGATGACTGGTGACGAAGCTTATGCAGGAGCAAGAGGATTCTTTGAATTAGAAGATGCAGTACATGAAATATTTGATTATAAATTTGTACAACCAGTTCATCAAGGGCGTGGTGCTGAAAAAGTACTTTTTCCATTAATTGTTAAAAAAGGTCATTATGTAATTTCAAATATGTTTTTTGATACAACTCGCGCTCATGTTGAACTTGCAGGTGGTAAGGCTATGGATTTAGTTTGTCCTGAAGCACTTGATACTAAAACATATGCTGATTTTAAAGGTAATATGGATTTAGAAAAAATGAAAGAATTTATTGAAGAAGTTGGAAAAGAGAATATCGATGCAGTAGTAATGACTCTTACAAATAATAGTGCGGGTGGACAACCTGTATCAGTTGCAAATGTAAAAGCAGCAAGTGAAATTGCAAAAGCAAATGGATTAAAAGTAATTATAGATGCTGCAAGATATGCTGAAAATTCATATTTTGTAAAACAAAGAGAAAAAGGATATGAGAACAAATCGATTTCTGAAATTGTTAAAGAAACATTTAGTTATGCAGATGCATTCACGATGAGTGCTAAAAAAGATGCAATTGTAAATATGGGGGGTGCAATTGGGGTTAAAGATGATGAAGAATTATTTAAAGCTGTAAAAGGTATGACTATTCCTTATGAAGGTTTCGTTACGTATGGCGGGCTTGCTGGTAGAGATTTATCTGCATTGGCAATTGGTTTGAAAGAAGGGATTAATGAAGATTATCTTTATTATAGAATAGGTCAAATCGAGTATCTAGGAGATAAATTAAAAGAAGCAGGTATACCATTTCAGTATCCTGTTGGAGGACATGCTGTATTTTTAGATGCTAAAGCATTATTACCTCATATTCCATATTATGAATTCCCTGGTCAAGCATTGGCTTGTGAAATGTATTTGGAAGCTGGAGTAAGATGCTGTGATATTGGTTCTTATCTATTAGGAGTTGATCCTGAAACTGGTGAACAGCTTGAATCAAAAATGGAGTTCACAAGACTTGCTGTTCCAAGACGTGTTTATACTCAGGCACATTTTGATGTAATTGTTGAAGCTTTAAAAGAAATTAAAAAACGTGCTTCAGAAATGAAGGGTTATAGAATTACTTGGGAACCTAAAGTATTAAGACATTTCACTGCAAAACTTGAGCCGTTAAAATAGAGAATTCTATAAAATTTTAAAGAAATTCCTAAAACAATAGGAATTTCTTATTTTTTTGTATATAATGTAGAAGGTAATATATATGAAAAGGTGATAAAATGTCGTTTGCATCAGAAATGAAAAAAAATTTATGTAGAATTAAATCTGAAAGCTTAGAATGTCAAAAAGCCGAACTTTCTGCAATAGTTAGAACTAATGGCCAAATACACATTTTAGGAGGAAATAAAACGAATCTCTCTATAAAATCTGAGAACGCTGCAATTGCTAGGTTGATTTTTACTTTAGTTAAAAAATGTTTTAATGTTAATGTTGAAATTCAAACTAAAAAAAATTTTAGAAAGAATAAAAAAAACATATATTTAATAAGTATTAATAATTCTACAAAAATATTGGGTGATCTTCATATTCTAACAAATGCGAAAGGTTTCTATCAGATTACAAATACAATTAATTCAAACCTTGTTGAATCGGTTGATGCTAAGAAAGCATATTTGAGAGGAATATTTTTAGGTGGAGGCTCAGTAAATAATCCTAAAAAAGAATATCATTTAGAATTAAATGTGCATAATGAAATCTTTGGAGAAAGTATTATTAATCTTTTAAATGAATTTGAATTAAAAAGTAAAATGATTTCTCGAAAAAGAAATTTTGTGATTTACATGAAAGAAGGCGACCATATTGTTACATTTTTAAATGTAATTGGTGCTCATAAGTCATTATTTGAATTCGAAAATGCAAGAACTTTGAAACAGGTTAGGAATAACGTTAATAGACTTGTAAATTGCGAAACTGCGAATCTAACTAAAACTGTAAATGCAGCATATAGGCAAGTAGAAGCAATTGAAAATATTATGAGTAAAAAAGGTTTAGATTATCTTGATACTGAATTGCAAGAGCTTGCACTTTTAAGACTCGCAAATCAAGAATGTAGTCTTGTTGAACTTGTAAAGCTTTATAATGGAGATATCTCAAAATCAAGTGTGAATTATAAATTAAAGAAAATAGAGAAAATATCCGAAAAGATTAATAAGGGGGAATAAAATGAAAGAAACATTTGTTATTAAAAACGAGCTAGGATTACATGCAAGAGCTGCAGCAAAATTTGTTGAAATTACAAATAAATTTGAATCAGAAATTATTGTAACGATTGAAGATTGTACTTTTGATGGTAAAAGCATTATGGGATTATTATCAATAGGAATTAAAAAAGGTGATGAAATTGATGTTGCAATTAGTGGAAATGATGAAAACGAGGCGCTTGTTGCAATAAAAAAATTGCTTGAAGAAGACTTAATTGACATGTAATAAAAGGGGGAAATGTATGGGAATTGTAATTAAATCAGTAACTGATTTAATTGAAGGCCAAATACTTGCTAAAGCAATATTTGATGAAAATGGTAATGAATTACTTGTTGCTGATACTAAATTAAGCAAAAGAATGATTACTAAAATAGAAAATGTTGGTATTGACTATGTTCATATAAAAGAAAAAGTTGTTGAATTATTTGAAACAGAGAAAGATCCAGCAGAAAACAGATTCTATGAAAGTACAGAGAAAACGAAAAAAATAACAAAGGAAATTATTAACGATATTATCTATGATAGTACAATTAATCTTGAAAAATACAAACAAGTAATTGATGAAATATTTGTTGAAATTCTAGATATGGATGCGATAATTTTAAATCTTGATAATTTAAAATCATTAAGCGAGTATTATTTTGAACATGCTATAAATTCAACGGTATTAGCGGTTGGAACTTGTATGGTTTTAGGATTAAACAGAGATTTGATTCGAAAAATTGCAATGGGTATTATTATTCATGATATTGGTTATGAGAAAGTTCCAAATGAATTATTAACTAAAAAGGGAAAATTAACTGATGAAGAGTATGAAATGGTTCAAAAACATGTAGAATTTGGTTATGATATATTATCAAAAACTTCAGAGATTCAACAGGAAACTTTAGATGCAGTTTTATATCATCATGAAAACATAGATGGTTCAGGATATCCAAAAGGGTTAAAAAGTTCTGAAATTCCATTGTCAGCGAAATTATGTGCAGTTTGTGATGTATATGATGCGCTTTTATCAAATAGACATTATAGAAAAAAATTATCTAGATATGACGCAACAAAGATATTAATAGCCAATGTTAATACTAAATTTGATAAATATATTATTAAAAATTTCATTAAAATTGTTGGACATTATCCAAATGGAACTAATGTTATTTTAAATAATGGGTATTTTGGAGTGGTTGAAAAAGAAGATGGATTTGAACCTAGAGTAAGATTAACTCATACTAACAAAATGGAAAAAATTAATCAGAGAAAACTTTTAGATTTGTCTAAATGTGATACCGAAATATATGACATTAATTATCTTAAACTGTAGAGGGGAATATTATGAAAAAAATAATAATTGCTGTTGTTTTTATGCTTTTGTTAACAGGATGCTCTACTAGTAATGAAGTGGTTCCGAATCCGGAAATAACTTCTAAGCAATGGGAAACAATAGTTGAGAGTGCGGATAATACAATTTTGAATGTATTATATTATTCTGATGATAAAGAAATTGTTGACTGGCTTAAAAATGATTTTAGGAAAGATATTAAAATTAAATATAATATTGAAATGCGGTTTACTTATATGAAATTTTCTGAAATAAGTGAATTATTGTTTGAATTAAAGGAAAATGATGAAGAATCAGAATATGATTTAATATATTTATCTGATTATGGATTTAAAGAATTAAAAGAAAATGAGTATTTATATCCTGATGTTTTAATTAAACTTCCTAATTATTATACAAATTTGAAAAACAAAGAATATATTTCAGAATATGATCAAGGAATTAAAATTGATAATTATGAAGTTCCTATTTTTAAAGATCAATTAGTTTTCATTAATAATGAGGATATATTATATGAAACGCCAGTAACATATGATGAATTATTAGAAATTGCAAAAAAAAATAAAGGCATGATAACTTATCCAGATCCAAAGACTAAAACTGGAATGGCGTTTATTTTATCAGCTATCTTGTCAAAAGTTGATTTTGAAGAACTAAATCAAATAGATATTGATAAGGATACTATTTATGAATATGTAAAACCAGGAATTGATTATCTTATTGAACTTGATCCATATTTATATAATAAGGGCGAATCATATCCAGAATCAGATGATGATATGGATAAACTTTTAAGTGAAAATAAACTTTTATTCTCAATGTCAATGGACTACAATAGAGTTGCTGAAAACATTGCTGATTCAATATTTCCTAAAGGGTGTAATACTTTTGTTATTGATGAAGGTACTACAGGTGATGTTGATTATTTTGCTGTGTTAAATAAATCAAATAATAAATCTGCTTCGCTTGTTGTTTTAAACGATATTATTAGTGGTAAAACTCAAGGTGTTATATATGGAAATACAAAACTTAATAAACTTCCAATTGTTGATTTTAAAAGTATGCCAAGTATTGAATTACAATTTATTAAAAGTGTAAAAGTAAAATATACTTCAATTAAATATGATGAATTAGTTGATTATTATATACCTGAGATAAATAGTGATGTTAAAAATATAATTTATGAATTGTGGAGTGAATATGTTAAGTAAAAAATTTATCCATCTTCATTTACATACAGAGTATAGTCTTCTTGATGGCTTTGTAAAATTAAATGAAGTATTTCAAAAAGTAAAAGATTTAAATATGGATGCAGTAGCAATTACAGATCATGGATCTATGTTTGGTGTAGTGAAATTTTATAAATTAGCAAAAAAAAATAATATTAAGCCAATTATTGGTTGTGAGTTATATACTGCCCAAAGAAAACTTTCAGATAAAAATGCTGCAAGGGATAAATCTATTGGTCATTTAATTATGCTTGTAAAAAATGATATTGGATATCAAAATTTAATTAAACTTGTTTCTATAAGTTATAAAGAAGGTTTTTATTATAAACCGAGAGTTGATTACGAAATAATTGAAAAATATTCTGAAGGACTTGTTGTATTAAGCGGTTGTTTAGCTGGAGAAATTCAGAAAGAAATATTAAATGATAATTATAAGAAAGCTAAAGAAATAGCTTTAAATTTTAAAAGAATATTTAAAGATGATTTTTATTTAGAAATGCAAGACCACAATATTGAAAGACAAAAAAAAGTAAATCGTGGATTAATTAAACTCTCTAAAGAAATAAATGTTAAATTAGTAGCTACTAATGATGTACATTATTTAAATAAAGAGGATAGTATAATTCATGATGCATTATTATGTATACAAACCGGAAAAATTATGGAAGAAACTGATAGAATGAAATTTCCATCAAATGAATTTTATTTAAAAAGTTATGATGAAATGTATGAAATATTTGAAAATGTTGAAAACTGTTTAGATAATACGGTTGAAATTGCAAACAAATGTAATTATGATTTTGATTTTTCAAAAATGCATTTACCTGTTTATAAAATAGAATCTGATCTTACAAGTTATGAATACTTAAAAGCGCTTTGTGTTGATGGACTTAAGGAACGATATGAAATAATAGATGAAAAATTGAAATTAAGACTTCAAAATGAACTTAATGTTATAAAACAAATGGGTTTTGAAGATTATTTTTTAATTGTATGGGATTTTATAAAAGTTGCTAAAGAAAAAGGAATTTATGTAGGGCCAGGTAGAGGTAGTGCGGGTGGTTCTTTAGTTGCATATTCTTTAAAAATCACTGATGTTGATCCAATAAAATATGGATTGATTTTTGAAAGATTTCTCAATCCTGAAAGAATTACAATGCCTGATATTGATATTGATTTTGAAGATACAAGAAGACATGAAGTTATTGATTATGTAATTGATAAATATGGAATTGACAATGTTTCACAAATTATTACATTTGGTACAATGGCAGCTCGAGCTGCTGTAAGAGATGTTGGAAGAGTTTTAAATATTACTTATTCAAAAGTTGATAAAGTAGCAAAAACAATAAATAGAATGAATACTTTAACAGAGGAATTAAAAAATAATATAGAATTGAAAAAATTAGTTCGGCAAGATGATGAAATAAAAACACTTATTAAATTTGCTAAAAGACTTGAGGGAGTGCCAAGACATGCTTCAACACATGCAGCTGGTGTTGTGATTTCAAAAAAATCTGTTGATAGTTATGTGCCTTTGTATATGCAAGACCATAGTATTACAACACAATATGATATGACATTACTTGAAGAACTTGGTTTATTAAAAATGGATTTTTTAGGACTTAGGACTTTAACTATAATAAAGAATTCAATTTTACTTATTGAAAAAAATTTAAATAAAACAATTGTTATTGAGGACATTGATATAGAAGATGCTAAAACATATGAATTAATTTCAAAAGGAGATACTCTTGGGGTTTTTCAATTGGAATCATCTGGAATGCAGAAGTTTATGAAACAATTGAAGCCTAAAAATATTGAGGATATTATAGCAGGTCTTTCACTTTATCGACCAGGGCCAATGGAATCAATTCCAATATATATAAAAAATAAAAATAATCCTGAAAATATTACTTACCTTCATCCTTTATTGAAACCAATTTTAGAAGTAACATATGGAATATTGGTGTATCAAGAACAAGTAATGGAAATAGTTAGGAAACTTGCTGGTTATTCATATGGACGAAGTGATTTGGTAAGACGTATGATGGGTAAGAAAAAAATTGAAGTAATGAAAAAAGAACGTGAAATATTTATATATGGGCAAGTTGATTTAAATGGAAGAGTAATAGTTGAAGGTTGCATAAGAAGAGGCGTAAATAAGGAAATTGCAAATATAATATTTGATGATATGGTCGATTTTGCAAAGTATGCATTTAATAAATCTCATGCAGCTGGATATGCTGTTATTGCATACCAGACAGCATATTTAAAAACACATTATACTGTTGAATTTATGGCGGCATTAATGACAAGTGTATTGGGAAATCACTCAAAATTATCACTTTATATTCAAAATTCAAAAGATCTTGGAATTGAACTTTTAAGTCCAAATATAAATAAATCATATAAAAATTTTGCAGTTGAAAATGGCAATATTAGATATGGATTACTCGCAATAAAAAATGTTGGAACTGGAATTATAAAAGAAATTGAAAGCAAAAGGAAAAATAAACTATTTAATGGATTTGTAGAATTTTGCGAAAGGATTGAATCTTCTGAGTTAAATAAACGCGATATTGAAAGCTTAATAAAATCAGGTGCTTTTGATGGATTTAATTTATATAGATCACAACTTTTAGCAATATTTGATAGAGTTGTTTCAAGTGTTCATACAAATTCAAGAAAAAATGTAAGAGGACAAGTTTCACTTTTTGAAGGAAATAATTCGATTGGAAATGATTCAATAATTAATTATGATATTCCCAATATTAACGAATTAAATGATGATATTCTTTTACAATTTGAAAAAGAAGTACTTGGAATATATTTAAGTAATCATCCTTTTAGCAAATGGAGAAAAAAGTTTGAAAATTTAAAAATTCAGAACATTAATGAGTTTATTGAAAAAGTTAAGAATCAAGAAGAAAAATATGATTCTAAGCAAACTGTTTTAATTGGCATGATTTCTAAAATGAATTTAAAAGTAACAAAAAATTCGAATGAAATGGCTTTTTTAACAATTGAGGATATTTATAATGAGCAAGAAATAATTGTTTTTCCTAAAGTTTATTATAGTAATAAGAATATTTTAAAAGTTGGCAATCCAATTATTGTAAGAGGAAAAATTAGTTATGATGAAACTGAAGTTCCTAAAATAATTGCTTTGAAAATTGAGAAAATAAATGATAGTTTAATTGAGAAAATGAACGAAAATAATAAAAAACTTTATATTAAAATAAAAAATTACAAAATTGATGATATAAAACTTATAAAGAGGGTATTAAATGCTAGTAAAGGCGAGAAAAAAGTTGTAATATATTTGGAAAGTAAAAAAGAGAAGCTTGAACTTGATGGTAATTTTTTAGTTGCTTATTCTGAAAAACTAAAAATTGATTTAGAGAAAATTACTGGTGAAAATTCTGTAAAATATTGTTAAGTCAAGGATATTTTTAAGTAGTCGATTAAAATTATTGAATGTTTTGTAAAAATAGTTTAATATAGTATGTGCAGTTTATAATTGGAGTGATAATATGAAAAAAATTGGTGTTTTAACAAGTGGAGGAGACGCTCCTGGAATGAATGCGGCAATTAGAGCTGTTGTAAGAGTAGCTATTTATAATGGACTAGAAGTTGTAGGTATTAAAAGAGGGTATCAAGGTTTAATTGAAGGCGACGTTATTAATATGGATGTTTCTTCTGTTGGAGATATAATTCATAGAGGAGGAACAAAATTAAGATCTGCTAGATCTTTGGAATTTAAAACTGAGAAAGGTTTTAATAGAGCGATTAATGTATTAAAAACATTTAAAATTGATGGTCTAGTTGTAATTGGTGGTGATGGTTCCTTTAGAGGAGCAGCAAAATTATGTGAAAATGGTATTCCTACTATTGGTATTCCTGCAACAATTGATAATGATTTAGGTTATACTGATTATACAATTGGATTTTTTACAGCATTAATGACTGTTGTAAATGCAATTGGTAATGTAAGAGATACTTCCACAGCACATGGCAGAACAAATATTATTGAGGTAATGGGTAGAAATTGTGGAGATATTGCACTTTATGCTGGATTATCAGGTGGTGCTGAAAGTATAATAATTCCTGAAATTGATTTTGATATTGATGAAATATCAGAAAATATTATAAGAGGGAAAAATAGAGGTAAATTGTCTAGTATTGTTTTGCTTGCTGAAGGCGTAGGAAAACCGTATGAGCTTGCAGAAGAGCTTGAACTAAAAACGGGAACAAAAACAAGAGTTAGCGTTATTGGATATCTACAAAGAGGAGGAACCCCAACTCCTTATGATAGAGTTTTAGCTAGTAGATTTGGAGCTGAAGCTGTTAACTTGTTAATTAATGGTGATGCTGGAAAAGTTGTTGGTATAAAAGGCAATAAAATTATTTCTTTGAATATTAAGGAAGCTTTAGAAATTCCTAGAGAAATAGATGAGGATTTGTATAAATTAACTCAAATCCTAGCTATTTAATTTAAAAATTCATAGGAACTTACAGTGTTATTTTTTAAAAAATGTATTATGTTATAATGGAAGAATTTAAAGATTATAAGGAGATTGAAATGAAAAAAACAAAGATAATTTGTACTATTGGACCTGCAAGTTCTGATAAAGAAATATTTGCGGAATTGGTAAGAAGCGGTTTAAATGTTGCAAGACTTAATTTTTCTCATGGTTCACATGAAGAACAATTAGGGAAATTAAATATGATTAAAGAAGTAAGAGAAGAATTAAATATGCCTGTGGCTCTTCTTTTAGATACAAAAGGTCCTGAAATTAGAACAGGAATATTTAAAGAAGATGTTGTTAATTTAAAAACTGGAGATTTTTTTACTTTTACAAGTGATGATATCGAAGGTGATCAAGAAAGATGTACTTTATCGTATAAAAACTTAGTTAACGACGTTGTTATAGGAGATACAATTTTAATAGATGATGGTTTAGTTGGGTTAGAAGTGGTTGAACTTGATGATAAAGATATTAAATGTAAAGTATTAAATGATGGTCCTGTTAAAGACTATAAAGGTGTAAATGTGCCGGGAGTTAGCATTAATTTACCAGCTATTACAGATAAAGATAAATCTGATATAATATTCGGTATTGAAAATGGAATAGATTTTATCGCTGCTTCATTTATTAGAAAAGCAAGTGATGTCTTAGAAATAAGAAAAGTATTAGAAGATAATGACGCTCATGATATTCATATTATTTCAAAAATAGAAAATCAAGAGGGTGTTGACAATATAGATGAAATAATCGAGGTTTCTGATGCAATTATGGTTGCAAGAGGAGATTTAGGAGTTGAAATTCCAATTGAGCAAGTTCCAATTGCACAAAAAATGATGATTGAAAAATGTAATATTCAAGGTAAGCCTGTTGTAACTGCAACTCAGATGCTTGATTCAATGATTAGAAATCCAAGACCAACAAGAGCTGAAACTACAGACGTTGCAAATGCAATTTTTGATGGGACAGATGCAATTATGCTTTCAGGTGAGACAGCAATGGGTAATTATCCTGTTGAATCTGTTAAAACAATGGTTTCGATTGCAAAATGCGCTGAAAATGCAATAGATTATAAAAAATTATTAAAAGATAGAGCTACTAAAGCGGTTGAAACAGGAGTTACATTTGCTGTTTCTCATGCAACTTGTACCACTGCTTTAGACTTAGAAGCAAGTGCAATATTGACAGCTACTGCTTCAGGATTTACTGCTAGAAAAATTGCTAAATTAAGACCAAAATCAGTAATTGTTGCAGGTACTCCTAGTGAAGCTGTAAGAAGAAAATTATCTTTAGTTTGGGGCGTTGAATCAGTGCTAATTGATGAGGCTGAAACTTCAGATGAAATATTTGATATGGTAATAGAGAAAACTAAAGAAGCTAAGTATGTAAAACATGGCGACTTAGTAGTAATTACAGCTGGAGTACCTGTTGGTGTAGCTGGAGCAACTAACTTAATGAAAGTTCATTTAATTGGAGATATTTTAACTAAAGGAACTGGACTTGGAAAAGAGGTTATTACTGGAAATGTATGTGTAATAAAAAGTGCTCAAGATGCAAAAGATAAATTTAATAAAGGCGATATTATTGCAACTAATGCTACAGATAAAGATCTTATGATGTATATCGAAAATGCAGCTGGTTTAATTGTTGAAGAAGGCGGATATACTTCTCATGCTGCTGTTGTAGCTGTATCACTTGGAATACCTGCAATAGTTGGAGCTAGTAATGTAACTGAAATTATAAAAGATGGAGCATTGGTTACTTTAGACTCAGAAAAAGGTATTGTTTACGCTGGTAGAACAAGAGTATTATAATAATTACAGAATAAGATTCCTACTTGGAATCTTATTTTTTAAAGAATATGTAACCGGTTACAAAGGAGGAAAAAATGAAAAATGAAATTATGTTAATTACTTATCCTGATAGTTTAGGAAAAAATTTGAATGAACTTGATTATGTACTTAAAAATTATTTTAAAGATGCAGTAAAAGGAGTCCATGTATTGCCTTTTTATCCATCATCAGCTGATAGAGGTTTTGCACCAACAACATATGAAGAAGTTGATAAAAAATTTGGGAATTGGAACGATTTATTAGGAATAAGTGATGATTTCATATTAATGTATGATATAATGTTGAATCATATCTCAAGATCATCAAAATATTTTTCTGATTTTATAAAAAATAAAAATAAATCTGAGTTTTATGATTATTTTATTAAGTACAGTGAATTTTGGCCTAATGGTGAACCGACTCAAGAGCAAATTGATCTAATTTATAAAAGAAAACCTAGAGCACCATATATTAATGTTGAATTTAAGGATGGATCAAAAGATAAAGTTTGGTGTACTTTTGCTGAAGAACAAGTTGATTTAGATATTACAAAAGAGGCAACAAGAGAATTTATTAAAGAATCAATAATTGGATTATGCAAAAATGGAGCAAAAATTATTAGAATTGATGCTTTTGCATATGTAACTAAAAAAGTTGATACAAATTGTTTTTTTGTTGAACCGGATACATGGGAAATACTTGAGTATGTCAATAACATAGCTAAAGATAATGGAGCTATTATTTTACCAGAGATACATGAACATTATTCAATTCAATTAAAATTGGCTGAAAAAGGATATTATGTATATGATTTTGCACTCCCTATGTTAGTTTTACATGCGTTATATAGTAATAATAAAGAAAATTTAATTAACTGGATGAAAATAGCACCTAAAAATCAATTTACTACATTAGATACGCATGATGGTATTGGGGTAGTTGATGTTAAAGACTTAATGAGTGATAAAGATGTGGAATTTACGAAAGAAGCATTATATTCAAATGGTGGTAGTGCTAAGAAAATATATAGTTCGGAAAAATATAATAATTTAGATATATATCAAATTAATTGCACTTATTATTCTGCACTTGGTGATAATGAGAAAGCATATTTATTATCTAGAGCCATTCAATTTTTTTCGCCTGGAATACCTCAAGTATATTATGTGGGTTTAATGGCAGGAAAAAATGATATTGAATTATTAGAAAAAACAAAAATGGGTAGAGATATAAATAGACATTTTTATAGTTTAAATGAAATAGAAAATGAAGTTAAAAGACCTATTGTTCAAAGTTTATTAAAATTAATGAAATTTAGAAACGAATTTAAAGTATTTGATGGTAAAATGGAAATAATTGATTCAGAGTCTAAAAATGAATTAATTGTAAAATGGATTGATAGAGAACAATATGCTATTTTAGAAGCAAATTTAAAAACTTATAATTTTAAGATTAGATATTTTGAGGATAATTCCGAAAAAATATTAAATCTATAATATATGAATAGGAGATTGTATTATGTATGAAAAAGAATTGAAAATTTGTAAAGAGGTTGTACTTGAAGCGAGTGAAAAAATTTTAGAGATATATAATACTGATTTTGAAGTTATGAGAAAGAAAGATAAATCTCCTATTACAATAGCTGATATAGAAGCAAATAAAATAATAATAACAGGATTAAAAAATGAATTTGATTATTTATTAGTTTCTGAAGAAAGTGTAAAACATAAACAATTTTGTGATAAAAATGTTTGTTTTATTATAGACCCAATTGATGGAACAAAGGAATTTGTTAAGAAAAATGGTGAATTTACGGTAAATATTGCAATGTTAAAAAATGATGAATTGGTATTAGGTGTTGTTTATGCTCCTGTTTTAAAGGAAATGTACTATGCTATAAAAGATGAAGGTGCGTTTTTAGAGAAAGATGGGATTTTGAAAAAAATAAACGTTTCTAATAGAGTTGGAAAAGTAAATGTACTTATTAGTAGATCTCATCAAAGTGAAAGAAGTATTAACCTCTTAGAAGACAATAAAGAAAATATTATCAAAGTTGATAGATTAGGTAGTTCGCTTAAAGGTTGTAGAATTGCAGCTGGTGAACAAGATGTTTATTATCGTTTTGGACCAACATGTATATGGGATACTGCAGCTATGCAAATTATTATTGAAGAAGCTGGTGGAGTATTAAAGCTATTAAATGATAAAAAAATTAATTATAAAAAAACAAATTATTTAAATGATGAGTTTTATATTGTGAATAATGAGAAAAATAAGATGAAAATATAAATGTAAATTTAAAAGAAATTCTTTAGTAAAGAGTTTCTTTTTTGTTGACAAATATGAGCAATAGTTGTAATATAAACATATGCTTAAAGAGTAAGCAAAAGTGGTGGTGAGATGACGAAAAGAGAAATAGAAATTTATAATTTAATAAAAAATAATCCGTTTATAAGTCAAAAAGAGATTGCAGAAAAAGTTGGAATAAAAAGGTCTTCTGTTGGAGTTCATATTGCAAATTTGATTAAAAAAGGTAAAGTAAAAGGAAAATGTTATATTTTAAATCAAAATGATTATGTAATAGTAATAGGGGGCTCAAATATCGATCTTACAGGTTTCTCTGATGAACGTATAATTTTAAATGACTCAAATCCTGGAAGTTTGAAAATTTCATTGGGTGGAGTTGGAAGAAATATTGCAGAGAATTTAGCTAGAGTAAATATAAATACAAAACTTTTATCTGTAGTTGGAAGAGATATTTATGGGGAAAAAATAATAGATGAATCAAGAATAATTGGTATTGATATGGATAGTGTATATGTTTCACACAATAATCCAACGTCTACATATTTATCGGTAATGGACAATGATGGCGATATGAAGCTTGCGATTTCTGATATGGTTATAAGCAGTGAAATATCTATAGAATATCTTGAGAATCATAAAGAGCTTATTTTAAGAGCTAAAGCTTTGGTAATAGATACAAATATGGATGAGCATGTAATAGATTATATTTTTAATGTTTTTTCAGATAAAAAGATATTTGTTGATACTGTTTCCACAGTGAAAGCGATTAAAATAAAAAAGCATTTAAATAAAATATATACATTAAAACCAAATAAAATTGAAGCTGAAAAACTTCTTAATATTGAAATTAATGATGATAGTGATATGAAAAATGCTGTAGAAAAATTTTTAAAATTAGGAGTAAAACAAGTTATAATTTCAAATGGGTCAAAAAATATTCATTATGGGAATTATAAAGGTGTTTTTAATAAGAAAACTAAAAAAATAGATATCGTTAATTCAACTGGTGCAGGTGATGCTTTTATGGCTGGACTTGTTTATTCATATATGAAGGATATTGAATTAGACAAAGCAATTAACATTTCGATGGAAATGTCGAAGTTTGCTTTAGAAAGTGAAAAAACAATTAGTGATTTAATTTCTGAAAAAAGAATTTTAGAAAGTGTAAAGGAGCAAAAAAAATGTATGAAAAATATTTAGATATTAACCCTGAAGTAAAAAAAGCGCTTGATGAAGGAAGGCCAGTAGTAGCATTAGAATCTACTATAATTTCACATGGTATGCCATATCCCCAAAATGTTGAAACGGCAAGAAGAGTTGAAGAAATAGTAAGAGAGAATGGTGCTATTCCTGCGACTATAGCTATAATTAACGGCCGTCTTAAAGCAGGTTTGACAGATGAAGAATTAGAGTATTTTGGAAAAGAAAAAGGTATTGTAAAAGCTTCAAGAAGAGATATTCCTTTTATAGTTTCAAAAAAATTAGATGGTGCAACAACTGTAGCTTCAACTATGATAATAGCTAATCTTGCAGGTATAAAAGTATTTGTTACTGGTGGAATAGGTGGTGTTCATAGAGGCGCTTCTGAATCATTTGATATTTCAGCAGATTTACAGGAACTTTCAAAAACTGATGTTGCTGTAGTATGTGCAGGTGTTAAATCAATTTTAGATATTGGACTTACTTTAGAATATTTAGAAACAAATGGTGTACCTGTAGTTGGATATAAAACTAAAGAAATGCCCGCTTTTTATAGTAGAAGAAGTGGCTTTTCTGTTGATTATAAAGCTGAAAATCCAAAAGAAATAGCAGAAGCATTAAAAACTAAATGGGGAATGGACTTAAAAGGTGGTATGATTATTGCGAATCCTATTAAGGAAGAGGATGCGATGAATCATGAAGAAATAACTAATGCAATAAATGATGCGCTTTTTGAAGCAGGAAAATTAGGTATTAAAGGGAAAAATATAACTCCTTATTTACTTGGTAAAGTAAAAGATTTAACTGAAGGTAAAAGTTTAGAATCTAATATTAAATTAGTATATAATAACGCAATGGTTGGAGCAAAAATTGCTGTTGAATATAGAAAACTATAAAGTAAAAAAAACGAAAAAATATTTTGAAAAAGGCTTGACGTATGTTTTTATTAGTGGTAATATATCTAAGTTGGCAAGAAACAAACCAATAAAACAAGTTATAAACAGTGTTAAAACTGTTTACATACATTTATTCCCCCCCGTTATAAGTGTAGAATATATTTGAATAAAGATATTCGGATTGAATAAGTGATTATTATATATAATAATCACTTATTTTTTTGTGCTTATTTATGATATACTTTTATTAAAATAGATAAGGAGTGAATATGAAAAAGAAATGGTGGAAAGAAGCTATCGTATATCAAATATATCCTAGAAGTTTTAAAGATTCAAATGGTGATGGAATCGGTGATTTGAAAGGTATTATAGAAAAAATAGATTATATTGAATCTTTGGGTGTCAATGCAATTTGGTTAAATCCAGTGTATAAATCTCCTAATTATGATAATGGTTACGATATTAGTGATTATAAAGATATAATGGATGATTTTGGATCACTTGAGGATTGGGAAAAGTTACTTGATGAATTGCATAAAAGAAATATTAAATTAATTATGGATTTAGTTGTAAATCATTCATCATTTGAACATAAATGGTTTTTAGAATCTAAAAAATCAAAAGATAATAAATATAGAGATTATTATATTTGGAAAGAAGGAAATAATGGGAATCCTCCAAACAATTGGGAATCCTTTTTTAGCGGATCTGTATGGGAATTAGACGAAAATACAAATGAGTATTATTTACATTTATTTACTAAAGAGCAACCAGATTTAAATTGGGAAAATAAAGATCTAAGATATGAAATTTATGATTTAATCAAATTTTGGCTTGATAAAGGTATTGATGGTTTTAGAATGGATGTTATAAATATGATAAGTAAGAACCAAAGCTATATGGATGGTTTTGTAAAAAGAGATACAGGACTTGGCGATGGAAGCCCTTATTATTTAAATGGTCCTAGAGTTCATGAGTTTTTAAAAGAAATGAATAAAGAGGTATTATCAAAATATGATATTATGACTGTCGGTGAGACACCAGGAGTTTCTACTAATGATGCAATAGATTACTCGGATGAAACTAGAAATGAACTAAGCATGGTTTTTCAGTTTGAACATGTGGGTTTAGATTATGGTGAAAAGGGAAAATGGTCTACAAAAGAAATGGATTTTATGAAATTAAAGAAAAATTTATTTAAATGGCAAGTGGATTTAAATAAACAAGGTTGGAATAGTATTTATTTTATGAATCATGATCAACCAAGATCAGTTTCTAGATTTGGTAATGATAAAGAATATTTAAATGAATCTGCAAAACTTTTATGTATGTGTTCGCTTTCAATGAAAGGTACGCCATATATATATCAGGGTGATGAAATTGGAATGACAAATTATCCTTTTAAAACTATTGAAGAGTGTAGAGATATAGAAGTATTTAATAGATATAAAGTTGTTAAAGAAAAAAAACTTGATTATGATGAATTCTTTAATGCTATTAAAAAAATAGGTAGAGATAATTCGCGAACTCCAATGCAATGGAATGCTAATGAATTTGCAGGGTTTACTAATAGAAAGCCTTGGATAAATGTTAATCCTAATTATTCTGAAATAAATGTAGAAGCACAGACTAACGATAAAAATTCTGTGTTAAGTTTTTATAAAGAAATGATAAATATTAGAAAAGATAATTTAGGACTTGTATATAATGATTTTTTACCAATTGATATTGATGATGAAAACATATTTTCATATAAAAGAGTAGGAAATGAAAATGAGTTTTTAATAGTTCTGAATTTTAGTGATAGAGCAATTAATAAAGAATTTGAAAATTTAAATGAGTATAACATTTTAATATCAAATTATAGTAAAAATGAAATTATTAATAATGAAATTTTATTAAAACCTTATGAAGGAATAATTTTCATAAAATAAGATTGAATAGATATCCGGATGGGTATCTATTTTAAAATAAATAATATTTATTTATATTTGAATACAGTGTGTTAATTATTATATAATATAATATAATATATATAAAGGATTGGTGACTTATGAAAAAAGTATATATTACAACTGATATCCCGGATATTGCTGAAGAATTACTGAAAAAGCAATTTGAAGTTGTTGTAAATACAGATAATAAATTTTTATCAAAAGAAGATTTGATTAAGATTGGATGTGAATATGATGCGATTTTATCATCACTTACCAATATATTTGATAAGGATACATTATCAAAATGTACTAAAACAAAAATATTTGCAAATTATGCAGTTGGGTTTAATAATTTTGATATTGATTATATTAAAGAAAAAAATATAATTGTTACAAATACTCCAGGTGTATTAAGTGATACTACTGCTGAAACTGCAATATCTTTATTGTTTGCTGTTTCAAGAAGAATCGTTGAAGCGGATAGATTTGTAAGAGATGGAAATTGGGAAGGATTTTCACCAAAACTTTTATTGGGCAAAGACATATATAATAAAACGCTAGGAATAATTGGAGCGGGAAGAATTGGACATAGATTTGCTGAAAAACTTAGAGGCTTTCATATGAAAATACTTTATAATAATAGAAATCGCGATTTATGTTTTGAGAAAAGTTTTAATGCTGAATATTGTGAAATAGATGATTTATTAAAAAGAAGTGATGTTGTAACAATTCATGTTCCTCTTACTGAGGAAACAAGATATATGATTACTAAAAAAGAAATTAATCTTATGAAAGAAGATTCAATTCTTATAAATACTTCAAGAGGAAGTGTTATAAAAGAAGATGATTTAATAGAAGCTCTTGAAAATAAAAGAATTTATGGGGCAGGATTAGATGTTTTTGAAGATGAACCTAATGTAAATAGCAGATTTTTTAAGTTAAATAATGTTGTTCTTTTGCCTCATATTGGAAGTGCTTCTAAAGAGACAAGAGAAATGATGGCATCTATTGCTGCAAAAAATATAATTAGAATTCTTGAAGGAGGCGAACCAATTAATTTGGTTTATAAATAATGATAAAAGGTGTTGGGACAGATATTATTGAAATTGAAAGAATAAAAAAAGCTTTAGAAAAAAGAGAGTCTTTTATTGAAAGGCTATTTACTAAGAAAGAAGAAATCCTTTTTAGATCTAGAAATTACAGAGTGGAATCTATTGCGGGAAATTTTGCTGCTAAAGAGGCGGTTTCAAAAGCATTGGGAACGGGAATGATTTTTAGTTGGAAGGATATTGAAATATTGAGAAATGAAGATGGAAAACCATATGTTGTTTTAAGTGGTATGGCGAAAAAAATATATAATGAGATGGATTGTAAAAACATACAGATTTCAATATCGCATAATAAAGAACATGCAATTGCAAATTGCATGATTGAATAGGGGTTTTATATGAAAGTTGTTTCAAGTGATGAAATAAGAAAGTTAGATGAAATTGCTATTAATGATTATGGAATTTCAAGTGTCGTATTAATGGAAAATGCTGCTAGAAGTGTTTATGATGAAATTATTAAAATAGAAAACGAGTTTAACCGTGTTGTAATATTGTGTGGAATAGGGAATAATGGTGGAGACGGTTTTGCATTAGGAAGACAGTTATATAATAATGATTTTAAAATTGAAATGATAATTGTTGGAGATCCTAAAAAAATTACTGGAGATGCATTAATAAACTTAGAAATATTAAAAAAATTAAATATTAAAATTAACAATATTAATGATATAGGTGGTATTAATAAATTAAAAAATATAGTAAATAAAGATGATTTGTTAATTGATGCAATTTTAGGCATAGGTATTAAGGATGAAATAAAAGACAATTTAAAAATGGTTGTTGAAGCAATTAATGAATTTTCAAATACTAAAATTTCTATTGATATACCAACTGGTGTTGATGGGAATACAGGCGAAGTAAGAAGTGTTGCTATTAAAGCGAATAAAACAATATCGTTAATGCTTCCTAAATTAGGAAATGTATTATTTCCGGGAGCGGATTATAATGGCGAATTGATTATTGGAAATACAGGCATTAGTTGGAAAATTGTAGATAAACTTCATGTGAAAATTAATTTGATTAAAGAATGTGATGTTAAGAAACTTTTACCGGTTAGATTGAAAAACTCACATAAAGGAAGCTACGGACGTGCTGCAATTATTGCAGGTTCGCTTGGATATACAGGTGCTGCTATATTAACATGTAGATCGGCATTAAGATCTGGAGTTGGACTTATTGAATTATTTGTACCTGAAAGTATTGATTCGATTATTTCATCTAATTTAGCAGAGGCAATTACATTTCCTTTAAAAGAAACAAGAAAAGGTGTAATTGGAATAAGTAGTATTGCAAGTATTATAAATGGAATTGAAAAGTCAGATGTTGTTGCAATAGGGCCAGGGTGTGGAAATTCAAATGAACTTTTTGAAATTGTAAAAAGAATTATATTTGAATCTGAGAAACCAGTTATTATTGATGCTGATGGATTAAATGCACTTTCAAAAGATATAGAAATTATTAAAAATAAAAAAGCTAAAATCATTTTAACTCCTCATATTGCTGAAATGTCAAAATTAATTGATGTTTCAATTGAAGAAATAAATAAAAATATAATTGAAATTGTTAGAAATTTTTCTAAAGAATATAATGTGGTTTTAGTATTAAAAAGCGCAAGAACTGTTGTGGGTTTTCCAAATGGAGAAATTTATATTAATATGAATGGCAATTCGGGTATGGCGACAGCTGGAAGTGGTGATGTGCTTACTGGTATCATTACATCTTTGGTGGCTCAAGGAGTTGAGCCGGAAAATGCTGCTATCTTGGGTGTTTATATACATGGGTATACTGGTGACTTAATGGCTGATAAGTTTGGAGAATATGGATTGGTAGCAGGTGATATTGTAAGAGGAATAAATAAAGTCTTTAAAGAATTAGCATAACGTATATGAGGGGGAAATATGGAAAATATTATAACTAAACCTACATGGGTTGAAATCAATTTAGACAATTTAAAGAATAACATCGAAGAAGTTAGACGTGTTTCCGGTAAGAAAGTTATAGTTACTGCAGTAGTAAAAGCTGATGCTTATGGGCATGGTGCGTTGGGTGTTATAGATACTCTGCTTGAAAATGGTGCAAATAGGCTTGCTGTTGCTAGAATAAATGAAGCTTTGGAAATAAGAACTAAATATAAAGACGTTGATATTTTGATTTTAGGTTATACTCCTAATGAATATGCTAATGAACTTATTGATAACAATATAACTCAAACAATTTATAGTAAAGAGCAAGCTGATTATTTTGATGAAATAGCTTCTAAACTAGGCAAGAAATTAAAAGTTCATATTAAGATTGATACCGGTATGAGAAGACTTGGATTTAAATGGGATGATACAGATACATTAATTAAATTATTTGATTTAAAAAATTTAGATTTTGAAGGAATTTATACTCATTTTGCAAAAGCTGATGAAGCAGAAAAAGCTTTTACAGTTTTACAATATAATAGATATAATAAAGTAATTAAAGCGTTAAAAGATAATAAAATAACAGTTCCTATTAAGCATGTTTCAAATTCGGCTGCTATTATTGATTTGCCAGAATTCAGTTACGATATGGTTAGAGCTGGTATTATGCTTTATGGATTATATCCTTCTGCTGAAGTTGGAAGAGATAATGTTAGCTTGAAACCAGTTATGACTTTCAAAACTAAAATTGCATATATAAAAAATGTTGATAAAAATGAAGGAATAAGTTATGGACTGATTTATAAAACTGATAAAAATAAGAAGATAGCAACTTTACCAGTTGGTTATGCAGATGGATATACTAGAATGCTTACTTCAAAATCATCTGTTTTGGTTGGTGTTAATAGAAGAAAAGTTGTTGGTAAGATATGTATGGATCAAATGATGATTGATCTTGAAAATAGCAAAGCTGAAGTTGGAGATGAAGTTATATTATTTGGAGAAAATAATAAGGCGACTTTACCGGTTGAAGAAATTGCAGATTTAATTGGAACAATTAACTATGAAATGGTATGTATGATATCAAGAAGAGTTCCAAGAGTTTATATTAAAGATAATGAGATTGTCAATGCTATTGATAATTTAGTTTAATTATTGTATAATGGTAATCGATGAAGTTGAGTTAATAAAATATCAACATGTAGCAATTTAAATGAAATAGAGGATATTTATAATGAATGTTGTAAAAAGAGGAGAAGTTTATTTAGCGGATTTAAATCCTGTTTTAGGTTCTGAACAAGGCGGAATTAGACCGGTACTAATTATCCAAAACGATATAGGTAATAGATATAGCCCAACTGTTATTGTTGCGGCTATTACTGCGAAAATTTCAAAAGCTAAATTACCAACTCATGTTGAAGTGAAAAAAGATGAAGTGGGATTAATTAAAGATTCTGTTATATTGCTTGAACAAATAAGAACAATTGATAAATCAAGGTTAGATGAAAAAATCGGAGAAATTTCTTTACCAACTATGAAAATTGTTGATAATTGTTTAGGAATTTCATTAGGATTATCTGATACAAAATAGAACGGTTTTGTATAATTACATTTCTGTTTTATTTTTTTGAATCTGATAAAATTGGAGGTAAAATGAAAAAAAATATTGTAATTATTTTACTATTGTTAATTGTGACTATTCAATTTACAGTTAGTTTATCTATGGCTGCTGAAAATGGAATTGATGATCCGCTTGTTACTTTATCATATATTGAAAAAAGATTTGTTGAATTTAAAGAATATGTTGATTATAAAATATCCGATAGTGGTTCGGAAAATGGAAAATTTGAAGTTTTAAATATTAAAGCAGGTAATAAAGTTATATTTACTTCAGAAAGCTTAGAATTCATTTTAAGAGCTGGAGAAGCTTCTGCTATTGCAAGTGCAAATGGAGGACTAGCTAATTTAACTACAGGAATTGATTTGAAAACAGGTGAAAATGTCCAGTTGAATAATTTAATATTAATTCCAAGAAATGATGGTAGAGGAATTTTAGCAAATACGGATATTTGGATAATGATTAAGGGGCAATATGAAATTAGATAATGAAAGTATTAAAAGTGTAAAAATTTTGGGAGTAAAAATTAATAAAGTTGATAATAAAGAGGCTTTTGATGTTTTTGTTGAACTATTAAAAAGTGATGCTACGTCGACAATATATACTCCAAATCCTGAAATGGTTATGATGGCACAAGAAGATAAAGAATTAAATGATGCATTATTTAATGGAAATCTAGTTGTTCCAGATGGTATTGGATTAATTTTTGCGTCAAATATTTATAAATTGGGACTTGTTGAAAGAGTAACGGGGTTTGATTTAATGGAAAATATGCTTGAGTATTCAAATAGAAGAAAGTTGAAAGTTTTTTTATTAGGTGGAAAACCTAAAGTAGCTGAAAGAGCTCAAAAAAATATTAATAAAACATATAAAAATTTAAATATTGTTGGTACACATGATGGATATTTTTCTGAGGAAGAAGGATATAAAGTGCTTGATTTAATAAATGAAAAGAAACCAGATATTCTTTTTGTGGCTTTAGGTGCTTCAAAACAGGAAAAATGGATAGAAAAAAACAGAAAAATTTTGGATACTTCAATTGCGATGGGTGTTGGAGGATGTCTTGATGTTTGGGCGGGCGATGTGAAAAGAGCGCCTGAAGTTTTTATTAAAATGAATTTAGAATGGTTCTATAGATTTTTAAAACAGCCTACAAGATTAATAAGGTTATTTGCAATACCAAGATTTTTGTTTAGAGTAATTACAAATAAAGAAATGATGGAGAGTTAATAAATGAAAAATAAAAAAATAAAGAAATTTACTGAATATGCCTTGATTACGGCTGGTACTGTTTTACTTGCTGTAGGCATATTCTTGTTTTTGAGTCCTAATACTATTGCTCCGGGTGGGGTAACTGGCATTACTGTAGTTTTAAATAAATTGTTCGGTTTTAGAATATCTATTATGATGCTTGTAATAAATATACCCATATTCATTATAGGAACTATTGTTTTAGGTGGAAATGCAAGTATTAAAACAGCATATGGAACTGTTAGTTTGTCAATATTTTTGATGATTATAGAAACTTATTTTAATGGAGTTGTTGGAACAAATGATATTCTGCTTGCTTCTGTATTTGGAGGAATACTATCGGGAGTTGGCATTGGTTTGGTTTTTAGAGCTGGAGGAACAACTGGTGGGACTGATTTAATTGGTGCAATTTTAAATAATTATTTTGCTTTTTTAAGTATTCCAAAATTGATGATGATAGTAGATTTAATAATTGTTGTTTTTGCAGGTGTAGTTAATAAAAGTGTGGAAACTTCACTTTATTCAATAATTTCACTTTATATTATTGTAAAAGTTGCTGATTTTATTGTTGAAGGTTTAGATTATTCCAAAATGTTCTATATAGTTAGTTGCGAATCAGAAGAAATAAGTAAAGAGTTAATTAAAAAATTAGGTAGAGGTGTTACTGCTTTAAAAGGAACAGGAATGTATACCAAAAAAGAGAAAGAAGTTCTTTTATGTGTTGTTAATAGAGCACAAGTTGCAAAAGCTAAAGATATTGTTAGAGAAATAGATGAAAATGCATTTATAATGATTTCAACAACACACGAAGTGTTAGGTGAAGGATTTAAAAGTTAGAAATACTGGGAGTTGATTTTTTGAAATTTAAATATATATTAATTTTAATGGTAATAATAAGTTTAATAAGTGGTAGTATTTTGATGTATGATAAAGTAAATGCAGAACGCTCTAGTAATATTGCAGAAATTATTTTATCCTATGATGATATTGACGAAATGGTAAAACAATCAGATCAAGATATGGAGTATTGGCTTAAAGAATTTAAAAAAATGAGTATAAATACTGTTAGTATTAATGAAATCACTCTTAATTCTCTAATTGAAAACAATTCATTTGTTGATGCAAAAGTATTTCCAGAACTTGGTGAAAATTTAAGTTGGTTATTATTATATCCAGAAAATGCAATTGAGTATTTGAAAAGTAATTCGGTTGATAAAGATGATGTTATTATTGAAATATATGAAAAAAGTTTATTTGAATTTGTAATGAAGAGATTAAGTCAAATTTATCCTGATGAGTTTTATAATGGATTTATTGGAGAAAAACTTTCGATTATAGTTTTAGATGGTACTATAGAAGATAGTTATTATCGTGAAGATAATGTATTAACAGATTTTGAAGGAGAGAATGTTAAAAGAGTGGAAGAAATAAATTCTTCAAAACTTTTTGATATTGGTCTCGGTTTTGATGAAAATAAAATTGAAATTGTTAAAAATGCAGGATTAGATGTCAATTTAAGACCAGGGAATTATTCGAGATATGCAAAAGAAAAATTAGATTATTTTTTAAAGTATATCGAAGATAATAATTTAATACCAAATTATTTTATATTTTCAAGTGAAGTTGTAGGTTATCCTAATTTTACAGATGAACTTTCTAAATTCATGAAAAGTAAAAATATTATGCCTGCACTTATTGAATCATCAGTACAAAGAAGTAATATTGAACAATCTGGGTTACTACCTTTAGTTGAAGATTTTGATTATGAAACAGTAAGACTTTTTTCTGTTATGAATTATATTCAAAATAGATTTAAATTTTATAATTATAATGGTGCTGAAGAAATAGAAAACACTTTATATCGTGCGATTACTGAGAGAAATATAAGACTTGTTTATTTTAGACCTTTTAAAAGTGATGAAAAAGTTTATGTTACAGATGTAAGATACTACCAAGATACTTTTGAAAGTTTAAGTGAAAGATTACTAAAGCATAATATTACACTTGGAAAAGCAGTACCGATGAAATTTAACAATCCAAATAGGATATTACTGACGTTAACTGTTTTTGGTGCACTTGCAGTAGGTTTATGGCTTTTACTAATGTTGTTTAAAATAAATTCAAAATATATGTATTATTTGGCGATTTTTTTAACACTTGGGATTTTAAGTTTTTCTTATATTATTCCGAATCTTAGTTTAATATTGTTTTCATTTGCTGGTGCAATTGTTTTTTCTACTACTGCAATATATTATTTTATTGAAAATATTAATAATGCTTATAAGTATAAAGTGCAAGGAAGTTTTAAAATAATTATTATGAGTTCAATTATATTATTTTCTACTTTGATGATTTCAGTTTTCGGTGGGTTATATGTCAATATATTATTATCACATTCAAAATATTTATTGGAGATAGAAATATTTCGTGGTGTTTTACTTAGTGAAATTTTGCCGCTTATTTTATTCGGAATCATATATATTATTAAGTTTGGATATAATAATAAAATTGAAGAATTATCTGAAGATAAATTATATTATAAAGATTTACTTAAATTTTTCGACATAAATATCAAAGCTAAACATATTATGTACCTTTCTGTATTAATGGGAATAGGTTATGTTTATATTTCAAGAGCTGGACATGAAACATCATTAAAACCAAGTGATTATGAAATGATATTTAGGAATTTTCTTGAATATAATATAATTGCAAGGCCTAGAACAAAAGAATTTTTAATAGCTTTTCCATCATTGATGATGGCATTAAATTTTGCTTATCAAGGTTATAAAAAATTTGTATTCCCTTTTGCATTTATTGGAGCAATTGGATATACATCAATAATTAATACGTTTTGTCATTTAAGAACACCTGTATATCTTTCTTTATATAGAGTAGGTTATTCAGTTTTATTTGGTATTATTATTGGTGCAATAGGTATAGTATTAATGAATATAATTATTAAATTAGTTAAGCGGGTACAGATATGAAAAAAATATTGATTTCAGGCTATTATGGATTTGAAAATCAAGGTGATGAAGCCATTTTAAAATCTTTAGTTTCTGATATAAGAAATATGTATGAAAATGTTGAAATAACAGTATTGACTGCAAATGCTGAACAAACGAAAAGTGAATATAATGTTAAAGTGGTTAATAGAAATAGATATATAAGCACTTTAAAAACTGTTTATAATACAGACCTTGTAATTAGCGGAGGTGGAAGTTTATTGCAGGATGTTACAAGCCCAAGAAGTCTTTACTATTATTTGGCTATTATTTTTCTTGGTGTAGTTTTTAATAAGAAAATAATGTTATTAAGCCATGGCTTTGGACCAGTAAATAATGTTGTTAATAGATTTTTAACGAAAAATATTCTTAGCCGTGTTGATTATATTTCGGTTAGAGAAAATCATTCTAAAAGTGATTTAATAAAATTAAACGTAAAAAAGGAAATTGTAGTTACTGCCGATCCTGTTATTGATTTAGTATGCGATGATTTAGATTTTGGTAAAAATTTAATTGCTAATTATTTTAATAATGAATTACCATGTGTTGGCATTTCAATTAGAAGTGTTGATTTTCAAAGTAAAGAAAAAATTAATGAGTTAAAAAGGTTTGTGGATGTTGTGAAACAAGAAGTAAATATTGTTTTTTTACCATTTCATATGCAACAAGATATGAAAATAATAGAAATAATGCGAGAGATTTATAAAGATGAACATATACTGTTTTTGTGCGAGAAATATTCAGTGGATAAAATGCTGAGTTTAATAAATGCAATGAATTTATTGATAGGGGTTAGACTTCATTCCCTTATTTTTGCAGCTGTAGTTAAAACACCAATTATTGGAATATCATATGATCCGAAAATTGATTATTTTTTACATGAACTTGAAATGAATGCATTATTTGATATTAAGGATTTCAATGCTGATGTTTTAAAAAAAGAAATGCAGAATAGACTTAATTGTTCAAATGGTGAAATAAAACATTTTGAATCGAAAATTAATGATTTGAAGGGAAAATATTTAGTTAGTATAAAGAAAATTAATGAATTAATAAATTTTCACTGATTAAGTGGAAATTTATTCGAATTGTTTATACAATAATTTGAGATAGAATTGAATTTATTAATTTTCAGAAAATTCAAAAAAAGGTTTGACATTTGTATTTTAAAGCTCTATAATAAGTTTTAATATAAAAAAATATTTTGAAGAGGACAGCGAATTGGTCAATTATTTGAAGAGAGTCAATGGTTGGTGTGAATTGACAATAAAACCATATTAGCAAATCACCTCTGAATAGTTAAGTCGAAATTAGTAGACTTAGTCGGGTGCATCCGTTAAAAGTGCTAGAATTGTTAGATTCGAATCGAGGAGATAGGTGTATTTTACCTATAAATAGAGTGGTATCGTGAAAAAAGATTTTTTCATCTCTATAAGACATTAAATGTTTTATGGTGATGAAAAAGTCTTTTTTTTATATCACATTATAGTTGAATTTAACATTAAGGGAAATTATTTTAAGTTTTGTTTATAAGGAGGGATTATGAATACACAAGTTTATGTTAAAGGCGATTACGGGATGGATACATTAATTAGAACTTTAGGAACTTTAAGAAGGAAACAGGTTGATGTTTTAGATGTTTATTCAAAGGATATTGAAAATGATTATTCAGATATTTTCATTACTCTTAAAGATAAAGACTATAATGCTGCAAAAGCAGTTAAAAAAATGTTGGAGAAATTATATTGTCTACAAAAAGTAGAAATTATTGATTAATTAATGGAGGAGATTTATATGAAAATGTACTATGATAATGATGCAAATTTGGATTTATTTAAAGGAAAGACAGTAGCTGTAATTGGTTTTGGATCACAAGGACATGCTCATTCAATGAATTTAAAAGATAGTGGAGTGGATGTAGTAGTTGGACTTAGAGAAGGAAGTAAGTCAAGAAAAATGGCTGAAGATTATGGTCTTAAAGTTTATACAACTGCTGAAGCTGCTAAATTAGGTGATGTAGTGATGATGCTTGTGCCTGATGAATTACAGGCTGACATATATAAAAACGATATTGAACCAAATTTAGAAGCAGGAAACGCTTTAGCATTCGCACATGGTTTCAATATTCGGTTTGATCAAATAAGACCTTCAAAAGATGTTAATGTATTTATGGTTGCACCAAAAGGACCAGGACATTTAGTTAGAAGAGTTTATGAAGATAAAAAAGGTGTTCCAGCATTAATAGCAGTAGAAAATGATGCTACTGGAAATTGTAAAGATTTAGCTTTAGCTTATGCTAAAGGTATTGGTGCAACACGTGCAGGAGTGTTAGAGACAACTTTTAAAGAAGAAACTGAAACTGATTTATTTGGTGAGCAAGCTGTTCTTTGTGGTGGAGTTACTCAACTTATAAAAACAGGATTTGAAACATTAGTTGAAGCTGGATATCAAAAAGAAATTGCATATTTTGAATGTCTTCATGAAATGAAATTAATTGTAGATTTGTTTTATGAAGGTGGATTTGAGAATATGAGATATTCAATTAGTGATACTGCTGAATATGGAGATTATATGGTAGGTAAAAGAATAATTAATGATGATACTAAAAAAGAAATGAAGAAAGTTTTAAGTGAAATTCAATCAGGTGAATTTGCAAGAGATTGGTTAATGGAAAATAAATTAAATAGACCTGTATTTAATTCATCAAAAGCACATGAACTTGATCATGATATAGTAAAAGTTGGTAAAGAATTAAGATCTATGATGAGTTGGTTAAAAGTAGATGGTAAAGATGAAAAGTAATGTTATGAAAAAGGGATTTGATAAATCCCCTCACAGATCGCTTCTTAAAGCTTCTGGATTAACTGATTTTGAAATAGATAGACCGTTAATTGGTGTTGTAAATTTCTTTAATGAAATAGTACCAGGGCATGTGCATTTAAGAGATGTAAATGAAGCTGTTAAAAGAGGTGTGCTAATGAACGGAGGAACACCTCTTGAATTTCCTGCAATTGCAGTATGTGATGGGATAGCAATGAACCATGAAGGAATGAAATATTCTCTTGTTAGTAGAGAGATAATTGCAGATTCAATTGAAATTATGACAAAAGCACATGCACTTGATGGTCTTGTAATTGTTCCAAATTGTGATAAAACTGTACCTGGAGCATTAATGGCTGCTGCAAGAATTAATGTGCCAACAGTAATAGTGAGTGGAGGACCAATGCTTGCTGGATATGAAAATACTGATTTAACAACTGTTTTTGAAGGAATTGGAAAATTGCAAAATAATACAATGACAGAATTAGAATTAAAATATCTTGAAGATACTGCGTGTCCTACTTGTGGATCATGTGCCGGAATGTTTACTGCAAATTCAATGAATTCAATGACGGAAGTTATTGGTATGGGTTTAGAAGATAATGGAACAATGCCTGCTGTTTATTCTGAAAGAAAACTTTTAGCTAAAAAAGCTGGAATGAAAGTTATGGATTTATTAAGAGCTGATATTAAACCAAGTGATATTATGACAAAAGAAGCTTTTCAAAATTCGCTTGTTGTAGATATGGCATTAGGTTGTTCTACAAACACTGTACTTCATTTAATGGCAATTGCAAATGAAGCTGGAGTTCATATTGATCTTGATATTTTTAATGAATTTAGTGAAAAAACACCGAATTTATGTAAACTTTCACCTGCAGGTCCTTATCATATGCAAGATTTATATCATGCTGGCGGTTTAAGCGCAGTGATGAATGAATTAAGTAAAAAAGATTTAATTAATCTTGATTGTATGACTGTTGATGGGGATACGATTGGAAATAGAATAAAAAATAAAAGAATAAAAAATAGAAATGTTATAAAAACTGTTGAAGAACCATATTCTGAAACGGGAGGACTTAAAATACTTAAAGGGAATATTGCACCGGATGGATCTGTTGTTAAAAAATCAGCTGTTAATGAGAATATGTATTATACAAAAGGGCCTGCAAAAGTATTTAATAGTGAAGAAGAAAGTGTTGAAGCAATACTTAATAATAAAATTAATAAAGGTGATGTAATTGTAATTAGATACGAAGGACCTAAAGGTGGACCGGGAATGAGAGAAATGCTAACTCCAACATCTACTTTAGCAGGTATGGGGCTAGATGATTCAGTTGCACTTATTACTGATGGTAGATTTTCTGGTGGAACTAAAGGTGCTGCTGTTGGTCATATTTCGCCTGAAGCTTATGATGAAGGTATGATTGCGCTAGTTGAAAATGGTGATTTAATTGAAATCGATATTGAAAAAGGAGCAATTAATTTATTAGTTGATGATAAAGTTTTAGATGAAAGAAGATCTAAATTAGTAATAAAAGAAACAAAACTTAAAGGTTATTTAAGTAAGTATAGAAAAATTGTATCTTCTGCAGCTGAAGGTGCTGTTTGTATATAGGAGGAAAATTTATGGTTCTAAATGGAGGGAAAATAATATTAAAAGCCTTAGAAGAACTAGGAACAAAAGACATATTCGGATATCCAGGTGGAGCAGTTATTCCTTTATATAATGAACTTTTTGATCAATATGATAAATTTAATCACTATAGATCCTCACATGAACAAGGGGCTGTTCATGCGGCTGATGGATATGCAAGAACAACTGATAAAGTTGGAGTCTGTTTTGCTACTTCTGGTCCTGGAGCAACAAATACAATTACTGGGATTGCTACTGCTTATATGGATTCTGTACCGTTATTAGTAATAACAGGACAAGTTCCTTCGAGTTATTTAGGTAAAGATTCATTTCAAGAAATAGATATCACTGGAATTACAATGTCTATTACAAAACATAATTATTTAGTTGAAAGTGTAAATGATCTTGAGAGAATTGTTAAAGAAGCATATTCAATTGCTAAAAGTGGAAGACCAGGTCCGGTTTTAATTGATATTCCAAAGGATATTTTTACTTCTGCTTGTGAATATAAAAATATAGAAATAGATATTGAAGAAAATAATGAATTTAAAACAATCAGCAGAACTAAAATGGAAGAAGTAGTTGAGCTTATAAAGAGTTCTAAACGACCTATGATTTATGCTGGTGGGGGAATTAAAAACTCCAAAGCTGAAAAAGAACTTTTGGAATTTTCTACTAGATTTGATGTTCCTGTTGTAAATACTTTAATGGGGCTTGGAGCTTTTCCAAGAAATCATAAACTTTCTTTAGGGCTTGTTGGTATGCATGGATTTCCTGAAGCAAATATAGCTATTATGAAATCTGATTTAATTATAGCAATTGGAGCAAGATTTAGTGATCGTGTTATAGGTAATCCTAAAAAATTTGCTGAGAATGCTAAAATAGTTCATATTGATATTGATTCAACTGAACTTGATAAAAATATTTATTCTGAAATTAAATTAGCGGGAGATGCTAAAACAGTACTGAATGAAATACTAAATGATATTAAAGAGGATATTAATAGATCTGAATGGTTAAATGAAATTGAATCCTTTAAAGAAAATGATAATATTGATGAAAATAAATTTCATCCAAAAAATATTTTGAAAGTTATAAATAGTAAAATGCCTGAAGATACTATAGCTGTAACTGATGTTGGACAGCATCAGATGTGGGTAGCGCAATATTTTAATTTTAAATATTCAGATACTTTTATCACTTCTGGTGGATTAGGTACAATGGGATATGGTCTTGGTGCGGCAATAGGTGTTAAAGCTGGAAATAAAGAAAGACCTGTTTTATTAGTCACAGGTGATGGAAGTTTTAGAATGAATTTTAATGAATTAGCTCTTATAAAAAAATACGATTTACCAATATTAATAGTACTTTTTAATAATAACACTCTTGGTATGGTTAGACAATGGCAAAAGATGTTTCAAGGTGGAAGATTTGCTGAAACAGATGTTGACGATGATTTGAATTTTGTAAAGCTTCTTGAAGTTTTCAATATTAAAGGAGAAAAAGTTAATTCTATTAAATCGCTTGAAAAAGCAATGAGTAACTATAAAATAGATGAACCTTTATTTATTGAATGTGATATTGATATTGATGAGGATGTATTGCCAATAGTACCACCAGGAAAATCAATAAATGATTTTATATTGCATTAAAAAATTAATGTTTAACGGAAGTATATGTTTAATTACATATACTTTTTTATTTTTAAAAAAAATTTAAAAATAAATTGAAAATTAAAATTTTAGTGGTATAATATAATAGATTGTATTAGATGCAGGCGATTGCGTTTGCATTCAGAAAAAATTGGAAATCGTAGGTGGTGTTGAAATGACTGAAGAAAAAATGGAAGATTTCATGGATGAAGTTGAGAACTCAGTTTCAAGTATTAAAAAAGGTGATGTTGTAGAAGGAACAGTTTTATCTGTTGACGATAAAGAAGCAATTCTTGACATTAATTATTCATCTGAAGGAATATTGGAAAGAAAAGAGTTATCAAATAAAAATGAGAGTCCTTTAAATGTATTAAAAATAGGCGATCAAATTGATGTTTTAGTTTTAGATGTAGATAGCGAAGAAGGATATGTTGTTTTATCTAAAGTAAAAGCTGACGAAATTGTTGGAAAAAATGAAGTTGAAGCTGCATTTAACGAAAAGACTAAATTAACTGTTAGTGTTGTTAAAGAAGTTAAAGGCGGAGTATTAGCGGATTATAAAGGAGTAAGATTATTTATTCCTGCATCTTTAATAAGTACAAGATTTATTGAAGATTTAAAAGTTTATGTTGGTAAAGAATTAGAAATTAAAATCGAAGAATTAGATTTTAAAAACAATAGAATTATTGGTTCAAGAAAGTCAATTGAAAAAGAAGAGATGGCTGTTAAAAGAGCAGAGGTACTTGCAAAATTATCAGTTGGACAAGTTGTTGAAGGAACTGTTACTAGATTAGCTAAATTTGGTGCTTTTGTAGATTTAGGTGGAATTGATGGTTTAATTCATATTTCTCAAATGTCATATAAAAGAATTAATGATCCGAGTGAAGTTTTAAAAGAAGGCCAAAAAGTAGAAGTTGAAGTTTTAAAAGTTGATGAAAAAGAAGGAAGAATTTCATTAAAACTTGAGAATTTTAATGATAATCCTTGGTTAAAAATCAATGAGAAAATTCAAGAAGGCCAAATAATCGAAGGAACTGTTAAACGTGTAACTGATTTTGGAGCTTTTGTTGAAATTGCAGATGGTCTTGAAGGTCTTGTTCATATTTCTCAAATTTCAGAAGATCATATTAATTCTGTTTCAGAAGTAGTTGAAGTCGGACAAAAAGTTACTGTAAAAGTATTAGAAATCAAAAAAGACTTAGAAAGAATTGGTTTGAGCATGAAAGATACAGAAGAGGAAATTGCATTTGAAATGGAAGCTGATGAAGAAGAACTTACTTTAGGCGATATTTTCAAAGATAAATTTGCAAATCTTGACTTAAAATAACAATACTAGCCTTAGGGCTAGTTTTTTTTTGGGAAAATAAAAGTTTTTTAAAAAATATTGAATATTTAAGTTTTCATTGGGTATTAAATTTTTATAATATATTATTGGAGGCTATTATGAAAACTATTGATGAATTAAGAGTTGATGTTGAAGATTTAAAAAATTGTTGTTCGTTGGATAAATTTGATTTTGAAACTACAGAGACTTTAGAAAATTTTGACGATATTATCGATCAAGATAGAGCTAAAGAAGCATTAAAAGTTGGACTTGAAATAAAAAAGAAAGGATTTAATTTATATGTTGCAGGGCAGTGGGGTACTGGTAGAACGACATTCGTAAAGAAATTTGCTAAAAAAATTGCTATGAATGAAGCTATTCCAGATGATTACTTATATGCAAATAATTTTGCTGATGCACATAATACAATTGCAATTAGCACAGAAGCAGGCCAAGCAAAACTTTTAATTGATAAAGTATATCAAGCAATTTCATTTTTAAGAAAAGAGATAGAGAATAGATTTATAAGTAGAGAATATGAAAATGCAAAGAAACAAATTTTTTCTAGGCATAAAAAAGATAGTGATAAAGTAATAGAGGAATTAAATGAAATTGGAAAAATTTATAATTTTGAATTTAAACAGTCTGAAAAAGGTATAATAAGTTTACCGCTTTTAAAGGGTGAACCAATGAGTGAAGAAGAATATAATAATTTAAATGATGAAGAATATGATGAAATGAAAGAAAATTCTGAAAAACTTCAAATAGAAACGGCTGATTTATTTAATAAAATTAGAGAAATTGAAAAAGATTATAGAGATAGAATTGTTGAATTAAATAAAACAATTGGTAGAAAAATAGTTAGTTATTATTTCATTGAAATGAGAAATGAATATAAAAATAATAAATCTGTATTAAATTATCTTGAATTGTTGGAAGATGATATTGTAAATCATATTAAGGAATTTATAAATTCTGATACTGAAAATGAAGACAGTACAGTAGGACTTTTCAAACCAAAAAATAAAGAAAGATTTTTCGATAGATATAAATTGAATTATTTAGTGGACAATTCAGGATTGAATTCAGCGCCAGTAATATTTGAAAGTAATCCAACTTATCAAAATTTAATGGGAAGTATTGAATATTCTGTTGAAATGGGAGTAAGAAAAACAGATTTTAGACATATTAAATGTGGAGCTTTGCATAGAGCGAATGGAGGGTATTTAATTGTACTTGCTAAAGATATTTTAACAAATCCTTTTGCATGGAAAGGTTTAAAAAGGGCACTTCTTGATGAAAAAATATCAATTGAAAGTATGGATCCTACATATTCAGTTTTTTCAGCATCTACAATTACTTCGGAGCCAATACCGTTGAATATAAAAGTGATTATTGTTGGAACACCAAGAATTTACAATGTTTTATCAGCTTATGATGAAGAATTTGCAAAATTATTTAAAATTAGAGCTGATTTTGATAATGAAAATTTAAGAAATGATGAAAATGTATATAAAATGGCAAAATTTATTTCATCATATTGTAAAGATAATAGTCTTCGTCATCTAGATAAAAATGCCGTTGAAGAAATTATTGATTATAGTTCAAGAATCGTTGCTAATAAAAATAAGCTTTCAGCTAGATTAAAAACAGTTTCAGATATTCTTGTTGAAGCAGATAATTTTGCAGCAAATGAAGATATGCATATTATAAATAGAACGCATGTAAAAAGTACTCTGGAAAGAAGAGAAAGAAGAGACAACAGATATGAAGAAGCAATTTTAGAATATTTTGAGGATGGAACTTATCTTTTAGATGTAGATGGAGAGAAAATTGGTGAAATAAACGGTTTAGCAGTAATTAGCACAGGACAACATAGTTTTGGTAAACCAAATAGAATCACTGTATCTACTTATAAAGGTAAAGCTGGAATTATAAATATTGAAAGAGAAGTTAAAACTTCTGGAAGTGTACATGATAAAGGTGTATTAATATTATCAGGATATTTAGGATATAAATTTGCACAAGATAGGCCTTTAGCTTTTACAGCAAGTATTGTTTTTGAACAATTATATGGAGGTATAGATGGCGATAGTGCTTCAAGTACTGAACTTTATGCAATTTTATCAAGTTTAGCAGAAAAGCCAATAAATCAGTCTATTGCAGTTACTGGCTCAGTTAATCAACGTGGTGAAATTCAACCGATAGGTGGAATAAATGAAAAAATTGAAGGATTTTATAAAATTTGTAAATTAAAAGGACTTAATGGTAAACAAGGTGTTATGATGCCAATACAAAATGTTAAAAACCTTGTGCTTAAAGATGAAGTTGTTGAAGCAGTGAAAAATAAGCAGTTTTCAATTTATGCAATTAGTCATATTGATGAGGGCATAGAAATTTTAACAGGAGTTAAGGCAGGTAAAAAAGATAAAAATGGTAATTTTCCTGAAGGAACTATAAATTACTTAGTTAATAAAAGATTAATAATACTTGGTGAATTTGATAAAAACAATGAAGAAGATGAAAATTAAAAAAGTAAGTCTTGTTTTAGAACATTTAAAGTTATATAATAAATAAGTTAAATGTTTTAAAGTGGGGTTATTATGGAAAAAAGAAATATATATTTATTATTGAGTTATACTGGATCGATTGTAAGTAGTTTAATTAAAAGATTTAGTGATTTAGAATATTCACATATATCAATCGGAATAGATGATACTTTTAAGACTTTTTATTCTTTTGGTAGAATAATGGAGTGGAATCCAATAATTGCAGGGTTTGTTCAAGAAAATGTAAAAGATGGAGTTTATACACGTTTTGATAATGCAAAATATGCTCTATATAAATTGGAAATATCACAGGAACAATATTCTGAATTAGTTGCAGAACTTAAATATTTTGAAAAAAATAAGAAGGCATTTAGATATAATTTTGCTGGATTATTATCGGCAAAAGCAGGAATTTCTTTGGATAGAAGTAATGCATATTTTTGTTCTCAATTTGCAGCAAGAGTATTTGAAAAAGCAGATATTTATAAATTTGATAAAAAAAGAGGCTTAATAAGCCCGATGGATTTTACAAAAATTCCAGAAATTGATTTAATTAGTAGTGGTGAATTAAATGAATTTAGGAAATTCCAATGGAATGTTACAACTGAGAAAAAAAATAGTACAATATTAAAATATCCAAAAGAATTAATAAGTAGAATTAGGAATGCATAAAAAATCGAGAAGAAATTTTCGATTTTTTATGTACAAAATAAATGTTTAAATACTTCAATTTACTATGTTAGTCTGATATAATTGTAATGTTAATAAATTATAAAAATGATTGGAGATATAGATGATTAAATTTAACCAAGTTTCAAAAAGATATAAGAATGGAGTTGTCGGATTAAGAGATAATACTATTTCTATTGAAAAAGGTGAATTTGTTTTTTTAATTGGATCAAGTGGTGCTGGTAAAACAACTTTTGTTAAATTGATATTAAAAGAAATTGAACCTTCGCAAGGAAGAATTTTTTTAGATGGTGATGACATTACAAAATTACATAGAAGGAAAATTCCATATGTAAGGAGAAAATTGGGGATAGTTTTTCAAGATTTTAGATTACTTCCTAAAATGACTGTTGCAGAGAATGTGGCTTATACACTTGAAATTGTTGGCGGATATTCGAAAAGAAAAATTAGATCACAAGTAAGTATGGTATTAGGTGTTGTTGGATTATTAGACAAGAGTAATATGAAACCACATCAACTTTCTGGTGGAGAAAAACAAAGAGTGTCAATTGCAAGGGCAATAATAAATAACCCTAAAGTTTTGATTGCTGATGAACCAACAGGTAATCTTGATCCAGAGACATCTTGGGAAATTATGAAAATATTAAGACAGATTAATAGAAGAGGTACTACAGTTGTAATGATAACACATGATAAAGAAGTTGTTGATATTATGAAAAAAAGAGTTATTGAACTTAATGACGGAAAAATAATTAGAGATCAAATGAATGGGGGGTATGGATATGAAGGTTAGTTATACCCTCAAAGAAACTTTTAAGAATTTATGGAGAAATAGATTAATGAGTTTTGCATCTATTACTTCAGTTGTTGCTACTTTGATTATTTTAGGAACTATTTTTATTTTAGTGCTAAATATAAACAATGTTTCAGAAGGAGCTAAAGATCAATTTACAAGTATTGAAGTATATCTTGAAGATGGCCTTGATTTCAACGAAACAGAAAGCATAGGAAGTGAAATTAGTGCTTTACAGGGTGTGAAATTATCTGAGTACAAAGAAAAAAATAGAGCTCTTGAAGAGTACAAGGAACAGTGGGGCAAAGATGGATATTTATTAGATGGTTTCGCCGATAACCCTTTACCTAATTCATATGTAATTACTCTTACAAAAATTGAATTTGCTGATTATGTTGTAAAAAAAATAAATGAAATTGAAGGAATAGAAGAAGTTAGGTATGATAAGGATTTCATTTCTAAAATTATATCTATTTCAGAATATATTAAGACAATTGGGTTTATATTGATACTTATTTTAATTGCTATTTCTACATTTATTATTAATAATACTATCAAATTAGCTCTTGATTCAAGAAGAACAGAAATTAGTATTATGAAATATGTTGGAGCTACAAATTGGTTTATTAGATGGCCTTTTGTTTTAGAAGGTACTATTTTAGGATTTGTTGGAGCTATGATTTCTACTGGTATTATGTATGTTTTATATAATTATACATATACAATTCTTACTTCAGATTTTTATTCTTTAATAGCAGTTTATCTTGTAGGTGTGGATAAAGTATTATCTGATTCAATGGTTTTGTTTATCACAATTGGTTGTGGAATTGGAGCATTAGGTAGTATTACTTCGATTAGAAAACATTTAGATGTGTAGGTGAAATATGAAAAAAATAATTGCTTTATTTATAGCTTTATTATTTATGTTTAATTTTGCAATGGCAATAAATGATATTGGTGTAAAAGAAAGAGAATTAAAAGAAATTTCAGATGAATTAAAGAAAGTCGATTCTAAAATTAAATTAAATAAATCTGATCAATATGAAGTGCTTGATAAAATTAATTCAATTGAGAGTGATATAAAAAAATTAGATACAGAACTATATAGTTTAAATGCAAATATTATTAATACTAAGGATTCAATTACTAATGCTGAAATGGAATTAGCAGATAAAAATTCTAAGCTTGAAAATATGAAAGAAATTTTATCAAAACGATTAAGAGTTATGTATAAAACAGGTAATGTTGGATATGTTGAAGTTCTTTTAGGATCGAAAGATTTTAAAGATTTGCTTAGTAGAGTAGAAATCGTAAAAAAAATTGTTAAGCATGATAAAGATTTAATTAAAATTGTTAAAGGAAGTATTGACGAAATAAACTCAATAAAAGAAAAATTAGAAACAGATAAAATAGAATTAATAAACTTAAAAACAAAAGTTGAATTAAATAAAAATTATTTAAAAGAAAACGAAAAGAAACTTGAGACTAAAAAAAATGAATTGAAAAACAATGCAAAATTATTAGAAGCAATGGAAGATAAGTTAGAAGAAGACGCAAATAAAGTAACAGAAATTATTAAAAATTTAAAAACTAAAGCACAATATGTTGGAGGACAAATGGGATGGCCTGTTCCAAATCATTATAAAATAACATCACCATTTGGCTATAGAATTCATCCTGTATATCACACTAGAAAACTTCATACTGGAATTGATATATCTGCTTCATCAGGTACAACTGTAGTTGCTGCTCAAACAGGAACGGTAATATATGCAAATTGGCTTGGTGGTTATGGAAAAGTGGTTATGATTGATCATGGAGGCGGATATGTAACTTTAGCGGCGCATTTATCAAAAATAAATGTTAAAGTTGGACAAAATGTTCAAAGAGGAGATGCGGTTGCTAAAAGCGGTAATACAGGAGTTTCAACAGGACCACATGTTCATTTTGAAGTAAGAATAAACGGTGATTACGTAGATCCGTTAAAATATCTTAAAAATTAGGGAGTATATATGAAAAAATCAAAATTGTTTTTTATAATAATAATAATCGTAGCATTGACTAGTTTTTTAACCTTTACAGTGACAAATATAGTTCAAATAAGATATGACAGTAAAATTTTAATTCCTATTGAAACATATGAAAATTTAAAACATATTGAATTAAAGTACGAAAAAGCAGAAAGACTTGAAAAATTTATTAGCGAAAATTTTTATGAAGATATTTCAGATGAAGTAATTGAGGATGGAGTTTTGTATGGTTTGTTTGATAGTTTAGATGATCCATATTCAGTTTATATGAATCAAAAAGAGTTTAAAGAGTTTAATGAACAATCAAATGGTTCTTATGGTGGTATTGGTATTATTGTAACCGCGTCAAAAGGTGATTTTATTACAATAGTATCGCCAATTGAAGATACTCCTGGTGAAAGAGCAGGATTAAAATCTGGAGATAAAATTATTGAAGCAAATGGAATACGAGTTTTCTCAAGTGAGATTGATAAAGCAATTGACATTATGAAGGGTGAACCAAATACAGAAGTTAAATTGAAAATAAAAAGAGATGAAGAAACATTTGATGTAAATATTACTAGAGAGATTATAGTTTTAAAGTCAGTTAAATCTAGAATTGTGGATGATAAATATGGATATATAAGAATTACAATGTTTGATAGTAAAGTTTCTGAAGAGTTTGAGAATAATTTGCAAAATCTTTTAGATCAAAATATTGAAGGATTAGTAATTGATTTAAGAAATAACCCTGGTGGTTCTTTATATGAAGTTATTAAAATTGCTGATAGATTACTTGATGAGCAAATGATTGTTTATACTGAAAATAGGGCGGGTCATAAAGAAGAATATACTTCAGATGATAAGAAACTTAATATACCTATCACTGTTTTAGTAAATGAAGGAAGTGCATCAGCATCTGAAATTTTAACTGCAGCAATACAAGATACAGATTCAGGAACTATTATTGGTACAACAACATTTGGTAAAGGAATTGTTCAATCTGTAATTCCATTACAAGATGGAAGTGGAATAAAACTTACTACATCGCAGTATTTTACTCCGAATGGAAAATGCATTCATGGCATTGGAATTGAACCTAATATCGTAATTGAGATGCCAGATGAATACTATGAAATTGAAGATCCAACTGATGAAGATGATATTCAACTTCAAAAAGCTATTGAAGTTTTAAATGAAAACTAATAATAGGCTACTAGATTTATTCTAGTAGTTTTTTATTATAGACTTTAGTCAGTTGAGTTCGCGAAGCGTGCGAAACATAAAACCACCCGCTATGCGGGTGCGGAAACGGAAGTTATACAAAAAAATCACCACTTGATATACTAGTAGTGTTCAGGCTACAAAAGT